>Ga0302132_10000840_pt1 | contig 17471 bp, 22 predicted proteins | sample CB9_321_MG_FD_203113 | JGI IMG/M metagenome (GOLD analysis project Ga0302132, IMG submission 203113) | Marine microbial communities from Western Arctic Ocean, Canada - CB9_32.1 | ecosystem: Environmental > Aquatic > Marine > Oceanic | place: Canada: Western Arctic Ocean | collected 2017-09-19
GCTCTGCTGGGCTAGAGTATATACATAAGAATAAGATTCCACCTATGGACGATATCGGCGGATTCGATCTGGCTAAAGAGTGGATCGACCAGCGCAAAGTTTGCTTTACGTCTGCTGCTGAGGAGTTCCACCTGGATCCTCTGCAAGGAATCGTACTGCTAGGCCCTCCTGGTACGGGTAAATCCCTTACAGGCAAGGCAATTGCGCGCCAACTGGGTTTGCCGCTAATTATCGCGGACATCTCCAGCGTCTTTGGTTCCCTTGTGGGACAGTCAGAACGCCAAGCAGACGAAATGTTATCCACGATTAATTCGTTGGGTAGCGGCGTTGTCCTGTTTGACGAGGCCGATAAGATGTTCGGCGGCGCGGCAGATGCTACTGGAGATAGCGGCGTAACACGTCGTATCTTTGGGAAGTTCTTGACGTGGCTGCAAGAAGATAAAGCACCTAATATCTTCGTTATCATGACCATGAACCGTATCAAGGGTATACCTCCGGAATTCCTGCGCAAAGGCCGATTCGATGAAGTGTTCTACACAGACCTTCCGGATGACGCCGAACGTAGAGAAATCCTAGAGATCCACATGCGCAAGCGTGGTATCGAAGACCCAGCTACAGTCTACGGGGATGATGAGTGGAAGGAAATTATTAAAGCAACTACTAACTTCGTAGGAAGTGAACTAGAAGATGTTGTAAAGTCTGCTAAATTAGCGGCATTTACTGAACGACGAAACCTGGAGCCTAGCTTTGAAGAGACCATTAAGGTCATCAAAGAAACGGTCATCTTGGCTACGTTAGACAAAGAAAATATAGACGCTATCCGTCAGTTCTGTTCTGAGCGTGCTCGCCCTGTTAGTAGCAGTGTAGCCGCTAAACTACAGAAAAGTGGAAAGCGTAGTTCTCGTGGCCTAAGTTGGAAAGATTAAGGAGTTTTGAATGAGTCATACTGCAACAATAAACATTGATGTGAAAGATCCACAAGTGGTCCGCAAAACAGCGGAACGTTTGGGATACGAAGTAACCGAAGGCGAATGCCAGATGTACGACGGGACCAGAGCAACCGGTATCCAGGTGAGGCTGCCTGGCTGGCGCTATCCTGTTGTCGTTGACACGGAAGCCTCTTGGGAAGAAACGCTTTCCGATGGCACAACTGTAACGCGCAAAGGGCGCGTCTATAGTGATAATTACAACGGTAGCTGGGGAGACCAGAAGTTCATGGATGAGTTCACGCAGATTTACGGCGTGGAGAAAGCATCTCAGGAAGCTTCTATGGCTGGCTACACGTGCAGCGAAGCAATCGTGCTGCACCCGGAAACGGGCGCGGAAGAGATTGAACTTACAATTAACATGCCGGGCTCAGACCTGGGTGGCGATAATGGTGGACTAAATCTTGGCGGTGGCGGGCTCACCGTAGAATAGGAGATAAACATGGCGCAGATTAAAATTCGTTTTGCGAAAGACGGTTCCTCGAAAATCGAGACAACCGGCTTCACTGGTACCTCCTGTCAGAGCGCCAGTGAATTTATTGAAAAAGCCCTCGGGCACTCAGCGGAAGATGAAAAGACCGCAGAGTTCTACAAAGAAACAGATACGCATACCCACCTAAACGTCGACGAAAGTAACGAATGAAAATTCGCTTCAATCAAGACGGTGTTGCGCGTACGATCTACGGTGAGGAAATTGACCTGTCGGAGCTTGGCGTTGTCGAGCTTCGGCGGGCTTCCCACGTAGAACCAACGCGAGAGCTATCCGCAGAGGCACGCAAATGGTTGCGCGATAAGTTCGCGCGCACCGTGGACAATCTTACGCCCTCCGTGCCTGACCCTCCCCCGCGGTGGTGGGCGGATATGCTGCCTATGAATGGCCCTATACTGGGCCCATTCGATACACGCTCAGAAGCTTTGGAGGCAGAAAGCGTGTGGATTGATGACCACGGAATTGTTCGTGCGCCGCCAATCTAATACCAACAACACCTAGAAAATAGAAAGAAGCCCGTACATCCTTGTCCGGGCTTCTTTCGTTTAGGTGATCACCTGTAACAATTCTGTTACGCGACCAAACCGTTCGCCAGCATAACTATGTTGGATACGAATAACAATCACAGCGAGGAAAATAATGGAAACTCTTATGAACGATGCCGATACAAATAGTGGTGCACAAGCAGTACCGCAAGACCAACCACAGCGGGAATCCGCGCTAAACGATAACGTATATTTAGTATACGTATCGATGCATATGCCGCGAATGAACTTTAAGGTCCGCGGTGCGGATGTCGAGGTGAATGGTATTTCGCTTAACCAAGTGCAAACCACCCAACCACAGTGGAAACTTATGCCTGCGCGGCATAAAGATGCACTTAATCGTTTTAACACGGAAAAGTGTCGCATATGCGATCTCTACAACATCCCGGTACGCACGCGCGCTAACGGGGGAATACAAGACCCTACTGAAAGCGAATCGCAAACGGAAAGGTTCTACTTAAAAGGTTGTTACCTCATCCCCGAAAGTCGCTTAGATTATTTTGTGGAAGAGATGGAGGGCTTAAATAGCGACCTTCGCGAATACGTTCGGACAGAGATGGCGTCGGACATGGAACAGTTCCGTGCCTCTATCCGTGAACAGATTGCCGATGACGAGGCGTACGAGCAAGCACGACGGCATATCCCTAGTGGCGAAGAGTTACTATCTAAGACGTTGATTGACTGGACACCCATCCCGATTCAATTCGGGCAAAACAGGGATGCGGAAGCTGCAAACCTGTCGGAGCTTCGTCAATTAGCTAGAGTACGCTCAGACGAATTTGTTCAAGGCGTTCTAGACTCTGTATTTAGCGAGCCACGTGCTGAGCTTATCCAGGCTATCGAATCTTTTGAAGATCTTATAAAGCGCGATGGCTTCGTTACTACCAAGTCGCTTCCACCTATCCAGCGAGCTATTGAGAAATTCCGTAGCTTCCAAAATATGGGGGATCCAGAGTTCGATCGGCTTATACATACGTTGGAAGAACGGTTTACACCGCAGCGCCTTGAACAACTACGCACAGCGCGTACTAGTGATATGGACTCAGTACGAAACGCAGCTACGCGTACAGGGCTAACTCGAGCACTGCGCGATGTACGAGAGCAAGCGCAGCAAGATACCGTAGAATTCCAACAACACGGACGAATGAGTCGTGGGATTTCTTTTACCCCGAGTACTGATGAGTAAGGTAAGTTACCGCTTCAGTCATGGCACATTGTTGCTAGATGATGGCTCACCGGATACTCCTGGCATAGTCCAGGAGTATACCTCCTCCAACGGAACGACGATTTATACGGCTATCCGTTGGAGGTCGAGCCAGAAGTGCTCATGTAATTGCCCTGGCTGGGCTTTCAAGCGAGAGTGTAAGCACTCGCGGAAAGTAGCCTACGCAACAGTGAGTAAGTACTCAGGAAGAGATCCCCGCCTTATAGAGGGAATCAGTACATTAGGTGCAGGTAAACGTCAAGCAAGGACACTTAAATTCAATGGGAATGACAGTTAGCCAGTCGTGGAAGTTGAGAAGCAAGGCCGTAAATCGGCCTCGTACATATGCGCAAGCACTAGCTATCTACGAGTGTTCTGCGCAGATAGCCGAATCTACTAAGTCCCTTAAAGGGGGGTTTCACAGATCTCTAGGTGTTGAGAAGGTTCGCCAATACCCACTAAAAGTCCCAGGCCGCTGGTCTAATACATACGTAGGGATGCTGCCTGCAACAACAAACGGCAGTTCACTAGATCCTATGATGTACTCGAATAACTCTCAAGTTCCGGATGGGCGTATTGCTTTCTACTATGCGCCGCATGGCTATATGGTACGTGACAGCATAGAGCTTGTACTTTGGCTGCCAGACGGACGCTGTTTAATAAATCCCGAAGTGATTGCTCCGTTCCACGGTAACAGGTGTGAACGCGCAGAAGCGTTTGCGGATATAGCTATGTGGCGCGGTCGGCGAGGGAACTATATCCGGACTGCCCGTGATGCTCGTGGGTTTATACCCCACGACTGGAAGTCCGTTGAGGTGACCTACGCAGACTCAGAGGCTCACGGTCCAGGTGCTCACGCAGTCTGGGTTCGTGAGGAGTTGGAAAAGGGACGCCCCGTGTACCTACGGAAGGAATCTCTCTACGGGGCGTATCTTATGCGCAGCCGCCCAAGCAATGCGGTGGTTATACCGAAGAGGCGCAATGAGCGCCCCTACTACCTAAGAGGCGACGTGGATCGACTCCCGGGAGCCGATCACCGCTTGAACGAGGCACGACTGGACAGCTGGGCGGAATTACGCGCAGAGGCTCGGAAACGCACCGCGGTGTACCGTAGAATGAACGGGTTGATGCGCACACTCTACGCGTCCCCGGATATGATGCGCTACTTCGTGGATCATTACGGCCATGAGTTCTTAGCTCGCGATGTACGCGCCACACGCACTATGCACGGTACGCCCACTATGGACGGCTCTTGGGTAGGAGGCGTTTCGCCAACAGAACAGCAGCCACGGGCTAGCATTACATTCCTGGAAGCAGGAACTCGACATGATCGCCACATTCAATTAGACGAAGAAGAGGAAACCCTATGATTAAAATTTCAGATGCTACCGTTAAAGCAGTAGAAGACAAAGCCTATCAGCAAACCCCTGAGGACTTTTCTGCTGATTTTCTCGCGACGCTACGCCTAGAGAATAGAGACTTACACCGGATGACAGAAGATATGTTAAGTCGCTTCCTTATGATCACAGCCCCACAAGGTATGAGCCTGGAGGAGATGAAAGCACTACTGGACGACGAAGATAAAGTAGAGAAGCTAGCGGAGGCGACCTGGGACCGTGTAAAGATGGCACAACAATCCCGCTTACTCGCCTCGATGCTCGTTGGACTCGTATACAAATGCATGCAAACAACTATAGAAGCAAAAGAATTGGAGGAGGAACATGGATCCGCGAAAGGATAACCTTATACGTGTCAGGGTAACATCTGACCAACAAAGATCGATCCAGGAGGCTGCTGCAAAGCAGAGCAAGACAACATCACAGTTTGTCCGGGATCAGACATTACAACCAGCTAAAAAAGGCTTAATAGCCTCCTTATTTTCAAGGCGGAACGATGACACCTAAGAAAGGAACAAACTTTAATGCTTGTACTATCTAGAAAATTACAGGAACAGATCCGCATCGGCGATGACATTGTAATAACCGTTGTGCAGATAGTCGGTGGCCGGAGTACCCGGATAGGGATCGACGCCCCACAGGACGTCAAGATTGTACGCATGGAACTTGTTGATGCTAATATTAATGTGCCGGCAACGGCGCGCAGAAAGGACCAAGATGAACACACCAAATGTACACACGACTAAGTGGGACTTACCCATTAAAGAATCCGCAACCCATATTAAGGAGTACTGTGGGATTGCGGATTGCCACGGGCTCGAGAGCTTTCAGCCGTACCCCTCTCCCAATGCCGCCATCTACGAAATACGTGCGACTAGCAACCGCCACCGGCACGCGGTAGTTTATGTTGTGCGCCTTCGTGAAGAAGAGGCAGAACGTGTTCGCGGGCTTATGTCAGATGAAAAGCACGTCGACGCGCTTAAAAAAATAAAGGCAGTAGCCGTTAACGGAGAGATCAAACTCAGCGGAGGCGGCAATATCCGTGGAAGCTGGGAATTGATCCCTAACCCGAAGCTAGATCCCTGGGGCTAACCCCCGCACTCTTGGAAAGGATGTCAAGAATGATAGGTAAATGGATGACGCAGCTAATTGAATGGCTAATAGGTACGCCTGACGAGACGCCGCACCCTACCGACGAAGAAATTAAACGATTAACTAAGGAGAAGCATGCTTATGAAAACTGTAAAGACCCCGACGAAAAACGAAGTTCAACCAATCGCTTCGGCGAAGTCAAAAGTGAAAATGACCACTGATACGGCGAAGTATAACGCAGACGGTAGCTTGGAATCTTTATCGGCAACTTACCCAGTCGACGCCGGCGACACCACTGATACGGCGAAGTATAACGCAGACGGTAGCTTGGCATCTTTATCGTCAACTTACCCAGTCGACAGCGGGCGAAATGGAACCGATATATCGGAAGACCCGCCAACTGTTTCGGCAATTTCGGCGACGCGTGCGGATGCGTGGGACGAGGTAAATACATTAAGACGAGCGCTTAAAGAGAACTCCCGTGGATACCTAGCTTCTACAGCTGCAGTAGTAATTAGCTGCTGTTTTCTAGTAAGTATCGCAGTGGGTAGCTTACTAGCAATGCCAGTAGTCATGGTCGTAGCGACCTATGATTCTTTACAGAGATTCTTTAACAGCCGAAAGGCGGCCAAGGAGTCAACGACAGGCGCTACGATTGCTGCCGAACTCGGCTTACGCGTTGTATCTAGCAGCGAGGTCGAATAAGTCTTGACGGCTGATACCTTCGGAAACGTGGGCGGCTTCTTTGGCAAACGGTTGAACTCCAGTAGTGGATAGCAACCTGTCAAAGTGTTCCGCGTCGCCCCGGGGTAGTGTAGGTAGCAATTCTGCAAGTTTATCCATATTCACATGGAGACCACCTACGCTTACCTCGTCGGCGAAGTCGGAGCCCATCCAATCGCGGATGTCGCCCAGCTTTACGGACTGTAGATCTGCAACTTTGTAGATATTACCTGATGTCATAGGCACATGAGATTCTTTTACCTGAGCAGCGGTTTTTTCTGTGATCGTGAAAAGAATATCTTCAGGGCGTGGGACGCTGTAACCGTAATCTTGCACAATACCGTTTTCGCGGTCAAAGGCATCTACAAAGGCTGCAAGCTTCTGTAGGTTCCCTGCGTTGTGTACGGGAGCAGGATTCAAACGTAACGCCGCAGCTGCTTGTTTTAATTGTTCTTTATCTGCTGGGTTGTTAGTTAGACCTGCACGGTTGTCTAGCAAACCCGCAGCTACTGCACCAGAACATACGCCAATACCAGATTGCTTTTCTAGGTAATCAACAGTATCCCCGATGTCTGCGCCAAACTCTGAAGCTTTGACTAGGACTTTCTTAGCCATTACTTGACGGTCGGTGTATATGAACTCGTCACGGTGTGTCAGGATGTATTCTGCAGCGCACTTTACTTCGTGTTTGTTTCGTAGTGGTAGGTGTCTTTCAGTAACACCGTCGTCTCGTTTCCACACATAAGCAAAGGAGTCATCTGCCAGGGCTTCTTTATCGTTACTGTTATACTTGGCAGCTTTATCAAAAATTTGCTCTAGTTCACCAGCAATTCCGTGATATTTTGCAGCTTTGATCAGCCGTTCTTCAACCTTTTCCGCGTCCCTGCTAGAATAACAAGCGCGTTTATCAGCAAAGAAAGCGGAAGACATCCATGTGGATGCCGGTGTATGGCAAGGGAAGCGTCTTGCACGGGGATCAGCATAGATATGTAACGGGAGAGTTTCCGGATCGCCGCAGATGCTATCGGAGCTGGCGTGCTTAACAAAATTTGGCGGACTATATAGCGTCGCTATACGGTGCAGCTCTTGGCCGGTACGGTCTTTAGCTTGGTCAAGAATGACTTCCATGTCACGAGAACTCCAGATATGAGTATTGGCAATCCAGGTAAAAGTTTAAGCACCCATGTTGTATGGCATGAGGTGTTAAGACTACTTGATATCGATGTACAGGTTTTAGTGTTACCTACTACTGTTACTTGTCCACATTGTAAACGAAATAACTTTCATGTGTATAAGGATAACACGTCCGGCGGTGCCTGGCACTACTGTTCAGCCTGTAATTTTGCAGGTGATTCAATAGAATTGGCTGCCGCTGTATGGAGGCAGGATATAGCTACAACCATACTTAGGCTAAACGCACAGGGTGTTAGTTTTCCTGCTAACGCCCTAGATCCCAGTATAATCAATAAATACGTCTTAGGTCACGTCGAATATCGAAAAGGCATCAATGCTCTATGGGCAGAAGCGCAAGCCCGCCTACCCCGTAAGGACACGGAAACACTAGTAAAACTGCAGGATAAGTTTACAGAGGGGCATTCTGCTAGCCATACAACATGGCCGCGCAGAGGTAAAGAATTCTTAGGCGGGCACCACAGAGACGACATCGTCCGAGCCCTCCATCCGGCTAGCGCAAAAACGCATGGGCCGAACGCACCAGCCCACCAATTGGATGTAGGCACACACCGTACATTCAAAGGCAACGGGTGGTCCGACGTACTAATGATGCCCCATTACGATCTACCCGGTAAAATAAGGGGTTTCACGTTCATAGGGCGTGATGGGGGTCCTGATGATATTGTCTATAGGCGTATAGGCGTTACGGGTAGTAGACCTAAACGTGGCGCAGACGTCCCGCACTATGATCCCGGACTGACTATGTACAACACTATGTTTACATACCACCCCGAGTACAAGAACACTACATTCGTACTAGACGATCCCGTACGAGCGCTGCGCCTGCAGATGAAACACCTCAGGCAGAGCAATACCCCGCTACCTATTTGTGGTAGTTACTCAGACGGAAAAATAATCAACCGGAAAATCTGGGATACGGTATTTCCCCGTAATTTTATTTTCTGGGGAAGGACACTCACAGCAGACCTTATTCAGCAGGCTAGGCGCGCTAATGGCCGCATAGCTGTGAGTAAAATGCTGGCGCGGTTAGTGTCGCACCCCGCGGAGAGGACACCCATTCAATGGTTGGCCCGGATGGAGCGCACAGCAAAACCGTGGCAGCAAGTACTGGAAGCAGAGATTGCTGACGCTAGCCTACCTGTTGCGGAGAGCTTACTGCTGCGGCTACAGTTATCCGCGGAAGACCTTAAGGATTTTGCGACCCATTGCAGCCTCGCTGTCCGCGAAAAACTAGAAGAGCTCTTCGACGCCGCAGGTTACGCCTTTAAGACTGTGACAATAGACGGGTTCACCATTACAGAATCGGAAGAAGGCTGGGTACGTGATAACGGTACTGTTGTTTCGGACACAATCTTACGCATCGAACAGATCGTGCAGCACCCTGTAAACAATTGCGCATACTACAAAGGGTACATAGAACGCAAAGGGCAGCGAATCGAATTCACCGATAAAGCTGAGCTCATAGAGACGCACGCCGCGAAGTGGTTACGCGGTAAGCTTATACCTGCAGGCCTGGGCAGACCTAATATCCCAGGAAGGTGGGTACACAGCATAATTACAATAGCGCAACTCTTCCACGAGCCTGAAAACGTAATAGGCGTCGACTCGTTGGGGTGGGTACCAGAACAGCAAGCGTTTGTACTACCACATTTCGCAATACGTCGTGATGGAGAGATTATCTCCGAGGCTATCGCTAGGGTTGTTACGGATAACGCCCCAGGCGTAGCTTTACGCAAACCACAAACAATAAACGCGAAACAGGTTGAACAATTAACAGGTGTCGCAGACTACATGGATGTCTTTTGGGCAACTACTGCATGCGTGGCGGCAAACATAATAGCCCCCGCATTGAACCAACCCACTACAGGGATTGCCCTACTAGGCACAGGCGCAGAAACAATGGGGCGAGCTACTGCGCGGGTACATGGATGTGTAGATCTAACACTTGGCAACCTGACACTCGGTCTCGCTGTCGAGCGGCTACACAAAGCTACCCAAGCACATAACTGGCCTTTTGTGGTTAAGAAGTACGAGCGAGGAGATCGTAGGATCGCTAAAGCTTGGCTGTCGGACTACGAGGCTAAGAACTGTGTGATCCCTGTTACATGGTTCCAAGCGCAAGCTATTATGCTTAACGGTGGGTGGACTGTAATAGAGGGGCACCACCCTGAAACATCCTTTAGTAGCGCGTTATCTCCAGGGCAGTACGTAATGCCCGCATTCTTACAACACCTATGCCGTAAGCGCCTGGACATCCCACGAGAACAAGGGATTGTCAGGGGTGTGTTGTTTGAACTTGCTTACTGGTTCAAGGGCATGGGCGGTCGTGACATACGGTCCGCAGGAAAACTAATACATGTAGCGGACAACCCTATACAGGAGGTGCGCGCAGGAGATTACTTCTTAAATATAGTTTTTCAGTTGATAGACGACGCGAAACTAACTACGGTTCGTGCGGGCTTCAACGACGAAGGCAAGGGCAGCCAAATAGTACAACATAACGATGTCATGTATATACCTCAGAAAACTACCTTAGAATTTTCAGCTAAAAGAGGAACCCCGGGGTTGGATGTCAACGTGCTCGCACAAGAGTTCGACTCCCACCGCATCGATGACATGCTTTATTGGGCTATCTCTGTAGTGGAGTGGCGTAAAGCAGTGCAAGAACGGGGGGCCGGGAAAGTAACAAAAATTATATGAAGTTCCATAACGACACGAAATTTGACACAAAACAATTACGACGAATTATTGTGGCATCCATAAAACCTATATTGGGTGCAGCAATACGCAAACGGCTAATCGTTACGGCACAACCCGGGCGCAGATCTAGTAATGCAAAAATAGTTAGCTGTACCACGGAGCGCACTTACGGTTTAACAATTGAGGATATACCTTCTTTAGTACTTAAAATACCTCCTGACTGCCGACCTATCGATATAGGGCGGATAACAGCGCATGCGGCCTGGCGTATTCGCTGTTCGTTGACTACGGAACAGCGCGACCAGCAACCTAAGTTGCGAACGCCTTATGCCCAGCGAATTGAGGAACAAACAGCATCGATGCCTCTCGAACAGGCTGCCAAAAAAATGAAGAAGCTGGATCCGCATGCACAGGCTACAGAAAAACGTGAGGACGCCTGCCAAGCCTCTGCTACCTGGAAAGACAAGATGCTGCGTGCCGCTATCAAAGTACAGCAATACGACAAAAAGATTAAGTATTACGAAGCGCGTATCGCGCGGATAGATAAGGAAGCAAGCGGCAAAACCAGAAAACGTGCGAGGCCTAAAGCAGGCGATCGCACGTTTACAATTGCGCGCGGACAACGAAATTTTGACACGTAGGAGCAAACGAACTTTATGCCTTTAAATCGTAGTACACCCATTTGCGCCGCATGTAACGTGGTAATGCGGGTAAAATTAAATGGTCAAATAGTGGGAGACCCCCCTGTTGAAGATCAAACACGTACATTTTGGAGCGGAGATGTCTGGAAATGTCCAGGCTGTTCTTGTACAGTTATAACAGGGTTTGGGGCTAGTTTTTTTAATGAAGCACCAGATCGCATTATAGGTTTAATAGATATTAAGTGGGATTTACAAAAACCCACGAATACAGATGAAGACAAAGGAGTCTAGAAGTGGAAAGCGGAACAATTAAAAAGTTGACGGATAGAGGGTTTGGTTTTATTAAGACGGAAGGTGGGGCAGAAGTATTTTTTCATGCCTCTAGCCTTGAAGTCCCCTTTGACAGCCTTGCAGAAGGCCAAAAAGTAGATATTGAATACGAAGACGGCGAAAAAGGCCCCCGCGCTACATCCGTAAAACTGCCATAACTATTACGGTGTATTGAAGTATCCCCCCATCGTTTCCGACGGGGCTCCACTAGCTGCTTGTACCTGCCCCGCATCAAGGCGCAGTCCTGCAATGCTAGAAAAGTCAGGATACTTGTCGGGATACCACAAAGAAGCACAGCCTATATTCACAGCTTGTGCGAAGTCATCGGATAGCCCGGCGGCGCGTACGATTGTGTATATGTCGCTAGCTTGTTTAGTTTCAACTTTGTTCTCTACAAGGGCTAGGAAGTCGTGAATTAATCCTGGTTGGTCTGTGTCTTTAAAGTCCCACTTAAAGAAGCGTAGCCGTTCTAATTTAATAAACATGGTAACGTAAAGCAGCATCCTGGTTTTATCCACACGGTAATGATCTCGTGGGTGTACCGCTGTTTTAGGTACGTGGTACATAGGCGCTTTGGTAGCTGCGCGAACGTAAGCGATAGGCATAATCCGATTAAGCGGCAGCCCCGCTTGGACGATAAATGTTTCCCGTAAGGTACCGGCACCCGTGTAGTCATGGGATAGGAAGTTACAGCTGAAGCGCTTATACCAATGAAGTACTTCTTTGGCTTCTCCAAGGTGGTCATGGGGTGTACGTAATCGTTTGCCCCAGATCACATCAATACCGCCTGTAGGTAGTAAGCCTAGTACCGCAATCGTTGTAAGGCTCACACCGGCCGCACCTCCACCGCCCCAGTCAACAGCGAGCACTCGTTTGGTGTACTGGTTGATAGACGCTAAGGCAGCCACTTCAGGCTCTATCGGATTGTTATCCCAGGGCAGGGATGCCGCAGAGCGTAACTCCGTGAGGGTAACCAGTTTCTGTCCAACGTCGTAGGACTCACCGAGTACCTCATTATGGAACACGTGTGGTTGGGCTTCCCACCCATCCCGTTTCCCTATGAGTGTTGCCCACTTATCTACGTTCTCGTAGTGGATGGGCATGATTATCTGTGGGACGTGGTAGCCTGCGTTGTCCCAGCGTTTGTCCGGGTATCTATGCACCCACCGCCCAAAGCGTGGGTTTATCGGTTGGCTGCACTTAACACAGACAGTGCCGGGGCGGCTGGCGGAGATATCGTCGCGTACAGGCCCGATCATCTTCTCTAGGTCGAACTCCATCGCTGGTATATTTTGGTGGCTGCATGAGTAGCAAGGTATGAACCACTCAGCTTGGGATGATTGCTGCCACAACCCTTCAAGGGTCCCGTCCATTGTTTTTGGAGTACCTGTGTACTGACTAAGCTCAAACCTGGAGTACGACATAGTCTCCAGAATAATAGGGATATGGTCAGCATCCATATCCTGCACTTCATCAATCGCCACTTTGTCAGCTGTGATACCACGAATACGGTCAGCGTCTAGCAGGGCGTAGGAGAACTGCATTTTGGAGTAGTTTTGAAATGAGCGCTGGAGTACATTCTGCGATGTACCCGGCCCAAGCCAGAGAGATTTTAAAGGGCTCTCGTCTACAAATGGGCGTACGTAGTTGTTACTAAACCTACGTATTTGCTCGAACAACGGCGTAACATATAACGTCGTAAAGAATGGATGCAATACTGTAGTGACCACGCCGTCAGCTGCTAGGCTGGTCGACTTCGAAACCTGACGCCCGGTTTTTAGAACGAGCTTTCTAGGCCGTCTATTCCGGAACATGGGTGAAAAAGGGAAGTGATCCTTCAACGAGTACGGTTTACCTTTGAGATTTAACATCAAGGGTAATAAGAACTCAACTGTAGGCGCTCGCTCCCCAATCGTAGCGCGGAATTCTTCAATAAGTTTGGAGTACCCCGCTATGGATTCCTCAGTGTCAGTTAGCGAAGGTATATTAGCAGTGTTACTTATTATAGGAGATGTTGCCATGCGTAACTTATCCCGATACCAAAACTATAATGTTGGTGCGACAAACCCTTCTGACCTACAATGGGTAGAAGATAGTTTTAAGTATATATTTGATTGGATCAAGGACACGCACCCTTCTAAACGGAAGGCAATCCCTGATCCGGATGCAAGGAAGTCCCAAGTGATAACCAATGAATCTAGAAAACCAACCAAACGCAAAAAACGACGTGGGCGTAGGAAGATTATCCGGATTCGTGAGATTGAGATTATCACAGAAGACTAAACTAAACGTGTAAATGATTTACACCATAGAGTATAGACCACGGAGGGTAATATGACCACGCTCGGAAAATCGGCTTTTCGTTATATGGAGCGCAAAAAGCTGATAGACACAATGCGAAGTCCAGCTCCTAAATATAGTGTAGTTTCTAATCGTATTCACAGTTATCCGTTGGACCCACCGCTCCCTCATCCGGAGCAGCTAGATGCCACGATCCCGGATACCGGGGACGCGACCATCTGGCCTCATGGGTCCGCGGGGGAAGCGACATAAATAAATGATTATTATTTTCCTACTAGCAGTTAGCGGCCTCGGGCTGATACTGTTCGGTTACTGGCTCATAGGAGCAGGCTGCCTGGTAGGTTCATATTTGGCGTTGATGTGTTACAATCGCATCTGCGGTGACGGGGAGCCTACGTTCACATACGACGAGTACAAAAAGAAATACGGAGAATAGTGAAGGTATCGTGGGTAACTTACTTCTAGATATTGTGGCGATTGCTTTAGCCATCTCACAAGTGTGTGATACCTGGTTTAACGGTACTATCTTTGCTGAGGCGCGTGCATACCTAGAGGTATGGCAAGGCGTCGAACCTGTAAGCCGCAGGGATAAAGTATGGCAATTCTTTGCAGAACTTCTTTCTTGCCCGTTCTGCCTTTCACATCATGTGATGTTCGTACTTGTAAGTGTGTGCTGGCTGCCTACCTTCCTGGAGAGCTGCGCAGCGTGGGGTGTACTTACAATGCTCCCTGTCTACGGACTTGCGGCTCTCCGCGTGTCCGGAATACTTAATAAAACAATTTTAGATTAGTAAAGGAACTACTATGGCTGAAGAACCTACCCTTGACGAGCAACAAGAACCACAACCAACACGGGAGCGTTTCGATGAAGAGCTCATACGTCGTGTGTTTGCTTTCGGTAACGAGGTCTTACAGGATCTACCTGAACTAGAGGTGCTCGTTGTCGTACCTGTGTGGGGGATCCCGCAAGACAAGATGATACCAGCTATCTACCTCACTAAAGAGGGGGCAGGAATGTCACCGCATCAACTGATGCTGACGTTCGATAGATATTTGTTGGGCATGGATTACAAAGTAAACCGCCTAAAGGAGCTGCTCGAGGCAACAGGCGAGATGCTAAATAAACAAGCAGGGGAAATAGATGCCAACCAGCAACTCATCGAAGAGCAAGAAAAACTCCTCAACCCAGCCTCCACGAGCGAGCCGAACGCGCAGAGTGAAGAAGAATAAGCGCCCGGAAACAAGAAGCCTTCACACCCTTCTGAAAGAGCTAAGCATCAACGCATGGGATGTTGTCCTAGTTGGTGACGGCTCCGGGAGCGGGTGGGACATAGGCGTCGGGTGGTCCTGCGTTTTGGTAGACCGGCATACAGGCACCCGTAAATTAATTCACGGTGGCGGCAGTACAGGAACTGTGAACATTGCAGAGCTCATGGCGTATGTACATGCGATGCTTTGGTACGCAACCCACATCGGAAAGGACTTGCGCAAACAACACCCGCGTAAAATTCTTGACGTACATGTGATTACAGATTCCCGCGTAGTAGCGTCCCAAGGGGTAAAAGTTGCAGAAAGAAATACCGCGGGTATTGCTAATAGAGCGCTTTGGGCGTCCATCGCAGACATTACACGGCAGGGGTATAAGTTCCACTGGCATTGGGTTGAGCGCCTTACCAATGAAATGAATTGGGCAGCTGACCAAATGGCAGGATCAGCAAGGCGCGCAGTGCGATCTTGTGAACTTGTAGATGACGTACCTAATAGCAAGGGAAAACACGAACCTGTATCCCTATACGATATCAACCCACTCATCACTAACAGCAAGGAAAAATCATGAGAGTTATAGAAGTTTCTGTAGAAGTAGGACGGACGTCTTCCGTGGACTACCAGAGTGCGCGTAATTCCATAAGCTTTACAGCTAAATTGGAAGCACACGACGAACCAGACAAAGTAGTTCGCACCCTACAGCAGCGTGCTGTAGATCTACTATTAGGCGACGAAGAGGGTAACCCGTACGCCGCAGAAGTACACAACGTAACTAGCATAGACGCTAGAAGTTTAGAGACCACCTTGGAAGAGAGCTCACAAACTCCCCCGTGGTAGTCTATACTGAGCCAGCACTTTGTTAGCGATAACAAAATGTTTGCTCCAAGCCAGGTACCCTATAGAATAGCCTGCATAAGCTACGATAAGAGAATTATAGTGCTGCCGTCAAAAGCATAGCCCTGTTACATCCTTGCGGTGTAGCAGGGTTTTTTAATACACATAAACACTGGAACTAGAACCACCAATGACAAGAATAAATTGCGGGATTCCCCCTAACGAACTTAGCAATAAGCACTTGTGCGCAGAGCATCGAGAGATCAAAAGAATACCGAATTGCGTTGCCAAAGGTCGATTTAGTTTCGCCAGGCAGCCGTCTACATTTAAATTGGGCGCAGGGCACGTTAAATTCTTTTATGATAAATGTGGATACCTTAAAAGAAGATATGAAGAGATTTATGCAGAATGTACACGTAGAGACCTGAAGGTCACTTATTTCGGCAATGCATGGGATAATGTCCCCAAAGAGTTTATGGGCGATTATGAACCCACGGAAAATGACCGTGAGTTGGTAAGACAAAGAATTTCAGAAAAATCAATTCAATCAAAGGAATGATAAGCAAATGGAAAAATTCAAACAATCGCAGCAGAACAGAAAACTAATTAAGCATTTTGTAATCTGCTTTGTATTTATTTCACTAGGATTATCGTTATCGGGTTGCGCCGTTAGTGGCAGAACACAGGCGAGCGTACTAGACAACTATACACAACTAGATGCGGGAATCTTTATTACAGAAGGAAATAAATAGTATTTGGGAGTAGGCGGGTAGCTCATAATTCTCGAGTGAGCAGCGCTGTGGGAAGCGTAATCCTGCCTACATATTTCCGGCCTTACCTCTGCGCCTCCGGGTGACGGGGTAAGGCTTTATTTTTATCTGTCTCGGAAGGAGCCGGAAGGAACGATATAATGATTGAAGTACACTCGCCCTCGGTTATGCACCTAAGGAGTAACGCATGACGATTAAACCAGGAACAACACACATTACTATCCAAAGCTCTCTGGGTACGACAGTGCTAACAGTACCGGACACGGCGCTAGAGCACCTTAACTGGCGTCCCGGGGACAGCATGGGCGCGCAGCCGCGTGGTGATGGAATAAGTATCCAAAGCCTATCCGCACAAGACAGAATAAAGAACACGAATAAACGAATAGCGGTTTACTATTGTTTTATCGGAGAATCCACTTATCCGTCTGCGGTGATCCCAAAAATACCCATAGTGTGTAAAATTCATAATCCCATCGACTTTTATTTTTTCACTCAAAACGAAGAAATTTTTAAAAGAGCTTCTTTAGTACCTGGTTTAAAATGTAGGTTGATTGAGTGTGACGCTACTTCCCAAATTGATCAGGTTATGGCGAGTAAATTTTATAAAGTTCTTCCGCATAAAATCCCAGAGTTAAAAGAGTACGACTACACTTTATATCTAGACACCAAATTAGAAATAAGTACTCCTGCATGGGAAGTAACTCTAACAGAAGACTTTATTAAAAGTACTTTTACGCCAGATTTAAAATTTGGGGTATTTAAACATTTGGTTACCAGAAATTCGTTGGACGATGAAATTAAAGAATCTTTTCTTCAGAAAAGATATTTAGATCAAAGTGATAAAATTGGCGAATATATTTTAAATAAAGAAGTATTTGAAAAATACGGTACTGATTGCGAAATATTCTTTCAAAGCGGTTACTTATTTAGAAAGATGAATGACCCTCTGGTTGAAGAAATTTGTGAACATTGGATGGAGGAGATAGAGAAGTGTGGGA
>Ga0302132_10000842_pt1 | contig 17461 bp, 17 predicted proteins | sample CB9_321_MG_FD_203113 | JGI IMG/M metagenome (GOLD analysis project Ga0302132, IMG submission 203113) | Marine microbial communities from Western Arctic Ocean, Canada - CB9_32.1 | ecosystem: Environmental > Aquatic > Marine > Oceanic | place: Canada: Western Arctic Ocean | collected 2017-09-19
TGTTTCGTATGTTTGGTTAAAAAAAGTTCTAAACAACCTAGAGAATGTGGTGCCTTCGAGTGTGGAATAAGCAGATAACACTGGGGGGACGTTTTATTAGAGTTAGTTTGGCGAAAATATTATTTTTTAAGATTTATAAGGTGAGATAGACAAAGATTAAAAGATTCTAAAAGAAACAAATTTCGTCTAAATTCTTCTAAAAGATTCAAAATACCAAGAAAATTCATTCAACTACTATGGGACGTTCCTTATGTTTGTAATCATACCTTCCGTGATTTTCAGCCAGGCGCCGATCTCAATAGCAAAAGTCTTATAAGACTCGTAAACCCTGCCACTCATTGGGTCTTCCGCTGCTAAATCTTCCATGACTTCAATACTATAATCACGCAAAATCTCCAAAACATCATCAGGAAACCGACGGAGTTGAACGTTATGTTCCTCAATCAATGTCTTTAAGGCTCTTTGATTGCGCGCATTAAATTCAGACAGAATGTAGTCATTCTCTGCGATGCATGCAGTGCGTACTATAACTTTTAGCTCCTCCGATAAGGAGTTATAAGCTTCCATGGAAACGAGACATTCAAGGGCGCCAGAAGGTTCCTGCCAACCAGGATAGTAATAATATTTAGCTGCTTCATGCAGACCTGCTGCCATATCGTTGTATGGGCCCACCCACTCCGTTGCGTCGATGGTTCCTGTTTGTAACGCAGTGTAGATTTCGCCTAGGGGTATGCTGACGGGTAGCACACCTGCCCGTCGCATAACCTCTCCGCCCAATCCAGGAATTCGCATTTTGAGTCCGTTGAGATCTTCGATCGTGTTTATTTCTCTATTAAACCAACCCCCCATCTGTGAGCCTGTGTTCCCGGCTGGAAAAGGGATTACTCCAAGAGGCGCATAAGCTTCCTGCCAAAGCTCCAGTCCTCCACCAAAATACAGCCAAGCATTGAACTCGTTTGGAAGCATGCCAAAGGGGACACTACCGAATAGTTGAGAAGCAGGGATTTGCCCGCGCCAATATATTGGCGCGGAATGACCTAGTTGAATCTGACCTCGTGAGACAACATCGAGAATTTCTAGTGCAGGCACCAACTCCCCTGCGGCAAATACGTCAACCTCGATTCTGCCACCAGATAATTCTTCTAGACGCTGGGCGAGGCGATTAGCTGATGTTCCATGGCCCGGGAAGTTGGGAGGCCATGAAGTAGCCATGCGCCATTTTACCCTCTCCAATGATCCTGTTGATTGGGGTAATTCCTCGGGCTTACTACAGGCAGTAAGAGCTCCTAAACCACCATAGAGAAAATTGCGTCGGTGCATGACACTCATTCTGCCATTCATTGACCTTTGTCGAAAGGCGACGATCAAATCTTTTTTAAGACATTAGCTAGCTCAGGTATAAACTGGGCGAATACTGAAAAAGCATATAGCACTGTAATGAGCTATGAATCAAAAGATTTTTTAAAAAGCTTTGTAAAATTTCTTGCCGATTCGGATATTTCTGAACCTAAGGTTTTATCTGAGTTTTACATAGAATTTTATCTAGCTGATTTGCAAATGCAGCGCAATCACTTTTACTGAAGGCTTTTGGGCCTTTAGTGTTTATGCCGCTTGATCGCATTGTGTCTAGAAAATCTCTCATATTTAATCGCGCACTAATTGTTTCAGACGAATAAAGCTCCCCTCGCGGATTGAGCGCTTGAGCATTTTTTTCAATCACTTCTGCGGCCAAAGGGATGTCGCTGGTGATGACAAGATCATTTGCTTCTAAACGTTTAACGATCTCATCATCGGCAACATCAAATCCTGCTTTCACTGTCAACATCTTGATGTAAAGCGAAGGAGGTACACGGACTGGATTATTTGCAATCAGGGTCATTTGGGTGTTGGTACGTTCCGCGGCCCTAAATAATATTTCCTTTATCGCTACCGGGCAGGCGTCTGCATCTACCCAAATTTTCATCTCACCCTTTTATTCATTAACTAGCTCGCTTGTGAGGATATCTTTTTGTTGTTGATTTTGGCCGATTAGTTCGTTTCTTTTTATTTGGCTGATAACTACGTGGATTGTTATGAGAGGGTTTGCTACGTGCTGGTGCGTCCTCAAAATCTGCCACAAACCCTTCAATTGTGCGCCGCTGTATGGGGGCTCCGATCATTCTTTCGGTACTGCGTACCCAATCACGATCCTCTTTAGTGACAAACGTACACGCTATACCTGAGCTTTCTGAACGGCCTGTACGTCCAATACGATGGGTGTAGGCTTCGGGCGTTCCGGGCACGTCGAAGTTGATCACATGGGATACGTTACTGACGTCGATTCCGCGTGAGGCAATGTCAGTCGCGAATAGAATATCGAAGTGGCCTGAACGAAAACCACCCATAGCCTTGTCTCGCTGTGACTGCGACATGTTTCCTTGTAGACCAACCGCACGGAATCCTAGCTGGCTGAACTGCACAGCCAGACGTTTTGCACGGTGTTTTGTTCGGGTAAATACGATTGCAGAGCTGCAATCATTACTGCCCAGGATATGTTTGAGTAAATCGTGTTTGCGTTTTTCTGGGATCAAGTAAAGTGCATGATCAATTGTGCTAGCCGGTGCACTATCGGCCAATTCGACTATATGTGGTTTGTTGAGTAGTTCATTGGCTAGCCGGCGAATTTCCTTGGGCATAGTTGCTGAGAACAGCAGATTTTGCCGAGCTGCAGGTAGCTCCGCTAGAATTTTTCGGATATCCGGTAAAAACCCCATATCAAACATGTGATCGGCCTCATCAACGACAAGTGTCGTTACTGCTCCAAGATACAGTGCGCGCCGTTTCACCAGGTCCAACACACGGCCAGGACAACCGATCACAATTTCAGGTTTACGGCGTAGTCCCGAGATTTGTTTATGTATGGATAGACCGCCATACACCGTTATCCCTTTTAACGCGGTGAACTGGCTGAGCATTTGGATTTCTTTTGCAATCTGAGTAGCTAACTCACGTGTCGGAGCGAGGATCAGTACGCGTGGACATTTACCAGGGTTCGTCAGTAACTGATTGAGTATCGGCAAGGCAAAAGCCGCTGTTTTACCAGTGCCGGTTTGGGCTAATCCCAAAACATCCTTGCCGGCTAATCCGGCAGGGATAGTTTGTACTTGGATAGGGCGAGCGCTTGTGAAACCTGCTTTATTAATGCCTTTTTTGAGGGTTTCATGTAACTTAAACTGGTCAAAGTCAGTTTGTTTGTTCAGAATTGAGCTAGTCATGTATTTTTCCAATATCCACCAAATAGCTGCAGACTGAGTCTGCATGCCATGGTCGTTTTCTGACCCAAACAACAGTAAAAGGGTAAGAGGGAGTTATTGCGGCTGGACCCCGGGATAATATAGAGGGTCCTGTTGTTCGTCCGCTGCCAGGCTGATGCCTGAGGGGGCGCACGGTATCCGATTTATTGGCTGATTGCTAGTTCTGGCCATGCTGAGTGATTAGGGAAATTATGGATAACGGTGTGTGCTGGGGAAATCATAATTGTGTGAAGGGGTATGCATGAAGGACAATTACATCTATGGACGATGAAAAAAAACCAAACAAAAACTTTATTCAACAGATCGTCAAAGCCGATATTGTTGCAGGTAAAAATGATGGTCGAGTTCAAACTAGGTTTCCTCCGGAACCTAATGGCTATCTGCATATTGGACATGCAAAAGCCATCTGTCTCGACTTTGATATCGCAGAAGAGTTCCAGGGGCAGTGCTATCTACGTTTTGATGATACTAATCCGGAGAAAGAAAATGTCGAATATGTAGAGGCCATCGAAAAGGATCTAAAGTGGCTTGGTTATAGCTGGGACGGACGGCTTACCCATGCATCTGATTATTTCCCGAAGCTTCATGATTTTGCACTGCACCTTATTCAAGAAGGTAAAGCGTATGTTGATAGTCAGAGTGCAGATGAAATTCGATCGCTTCGCGGCACACTAACGGAACCAGGCAAGAATAGTCCTTATCGTGACCGCGAGGTTGAGGAGAATCTAACGCTCTTTGGAGAAATGAAAGGTGGGGTGTTTGACGAGGGCCAGCATGTACTACGCGCCAAGATCAACATGGAATCTCCCAATATTAATATGCGAGATCCAACTCTGTACCGTATACGGAAGGTTACGCATCAACGAACCGGTGATGCATGGTGCATTTACCCTATGTACGATTTCGCTCATACACTTTCTGATGTTCTTGAGGGGACAACTCACTCCCTATGTACGCTCGAATTTCAGGATCATCGTCCTTTATACGAGTGGTTTTTAGACAACCTTCCTGTGCAGAATTATCCACGCCAGATAGAGTTTTCTCGGTTAAATTTAATGTTTACAGTTATGAGCAAGCGGAAACTGGCTCAATTAGTTGACGAGGGATACGTTGAGGGGTGGGATGACCCGAGGATGCCTACGCTGTCTGGCATGAGGAGGCGTGGTTACACTGCTGCGTCTATCCGGGATTTTATTGGACGCATTGGTATTACTAAAAAGGACAATCTCATTGAACTTGGTGCGTTGGAGAATTGTCTTCGAGAGGAATTGAACGCAATAGCACCACGACGGTTTGCTGTGCTAAGACCTCTTAAGGTAGTCATTGATAATTATCCCGAAAATAAAGAAGAGTGGTTGGATGCAGCTAATCACCCCAATCGTCCAGAGCTAGGATCAAGACAGGTGCCCTTTTGTCGAGAACTCTATATTGAAAGTGATGACTTTAGAGAGGACCCACCAGGTAAATTTAGACGATTAAGTCCTGGTTCTGAGGTGCGGTTGCGCTATGGGTACATAATCAAGTGCGAGGAGATAATCAAAGATCAATCTGGTGATGTGATTGAACTACGTTGTAGTTATGACTCTGAGACCAGAAGTGGCACTGGACAGGGGCAAAGAAAAGTTAAGGGAACGATCCACTGGGTCTCTGCAAGACATGCAATTCAGCGAGAACTTCATTTATACGATCGCCTTTTTATTGCACCGAAACCGGATCAGGGTTTAGGTGATTTTAAACGTCATCTGAACCCCGCCTCCCTTGAAGTGCTTAAGAATTCCATGCTGGAACCTATGCTTGAAAAGGCGAAACCAGGAGAGAGATTTCAGTTTGAGCGACAAGGATATTTCATGATTGATGCTGAGTTATCAGACCGGCCTGTGTTTTCCCGCACAGTAACGCTTAGAGACTCATGGGCAAAAATTGAGCGACAGGCGGCAACCGAAGAAACCTAGAATATAGTATTAAGCGCCTACTGTTGTACGCCCTGATCCAGTACTTGGGGTTAAAGACATTGCTGATTGCTGCCTTGCATCTTGGTGTCATAATTAGTTTTAGCATGAGGCACATTCCAGCCTCGTGCCCAGTAGATAAAGGGTGTATCAAAGGCCGCAATAAAGACTTTAAAAACATACTTTGCTAATCCGAGTTGGAAGGCGGTAGCAAGATCGAAGATGCCCCACCAGACAATTACGGTATACAGTGCTGTATCAAGTGCCTGAGATGTGATTGTTGATAGGTTATTGCGTATCCACAGGTGTTTGCCCTTTGTCCATTGTTTTACGCGATGGAAGAGCCATACATCAAAACTTTGGCTTATTAGAAAGGCAAGAAGGGAGCCAAATACGAATCTTGGCGTAAAGTCTAGAATTTTAGAGAAGGCTTGATGAATCTCATACGAGAATACTGCTGACTCGGGGCGTGTAGATGGTAGGTAGAGAAGGCTCATGCTCATCATAACTACAAGAATGACGCTCACACTGAATCCAAGAAGAACAGCTTTGGTTGCAGCTGCCCTCCCATATTTTTCTCCGAGCAGATCGGTAGCGAAAAAAATCGTGGAGTAGAAAATCACTCCTAGGCTTGTCTCCATGCCCATTATTTCTGTTAGCTTGGGTCCTTGAAGGTTGGCTAGCAGTATAGAGAGAACAATTGCTGCGGTGAGCCCTAATCGCCCAAAAAATCGGTAAAGCAAAAGCGTCATGGAGAGGTCTAGCGTGAGCGTGGTAAGCCACAACAAGTTCTGATTGGCATGAAAGAAAGTAACTACAGTTTCGGGAATCATGCAGCCAAGTGTCCTGATTAGCGTTTAGGGAATCAAGAAAATTTCTTGATGGGAACGGCTCAAAGTTACCTGAGTTCTAATACCTGATCGGTCGGATCGGTTAGTATATTAAACATGAGTAGAACCGTAACCCAACTGTCCGCGCCCGGGGATGTTAGAGATACTTGGGAACGCCCCCTGCACGATCTCCGGATTTCCGTTATAGATCGCTGTAATTATCGTTGCCCTTACTGCATGCCTGCAGAGATCTATGGAGAATCGTATAAGTTCCTGTCTCGGCAGCACTGGCTATCTTCTGATGAAATTAAGCGAATCGCTGGCTTGTTTATGCAACTAGGTGTCGCCAAGGTTCGCATAACCGGGGGAGAGCCGTTGCTGCGAAAGGATATCGTAGAGATTGTAGATTCGTTAAGTGATTTGCCAGGGCTGGACCTTGCACTAACTACAAATGGATCTTTGTTGGCTCGCCGAGCAAAGGAATTAAAGGCCGCCGGCCGTAGAAGAATCACTATAAGCTTGGATAGTTTGGATGAAGCAGTATTTAGTGAAATGAGTGGCGGGAAAGGTAGTGTTTCCAATGTATTGGAGGGAGTTGAGGCAGCTTGTGCTGCTGGATTTTCTCCGATTAAACTCAACGTAGTAGTGCAAAAGGGCAAGAATGATCACACGGTTTTGGATTTGATCGATCGTTTTCGTGGCACAAGCGTTATTGTGCGATTTATAGAGTATATGGATGTGGGGACGCTAAACGGTTGGCGCCTCGATGAGGTAGTAACCTCTGCCGCTTTGGTCGAACGCATATCGTCACGCTGGCCATTGAAACCAGCGGAACCAAATTATCGTGGTGAGGTTGCGAGTCGTTATTTATTTGAAGATGGTCAAGGTGAGATTGGTTTTATATCTTCAGTCAGTGAGCCATTCTGTGGTGATTGTCACCGAGCCAGACTATCGGCAGATGGCACAATCTACACCTGTCTATTTGCAAGAAATGGGATATCTATTAGAGAGCAGTTACGGGCAGGCGCGAGCGATGCGGATATGATCAGTCTGCTACAGAATCTATGGAGAAATCGAATAGATCGCTATAGCGAACAGCGAGGCGAAGGCACAACGATAGAAAAAACGGAAGACTCGAGAATTGAGATGTATAGGATGGGGGGGTAAATGCTTAGTCATATAGACGAATTTAATCGTCCTACTATGGTCGATGTCAGTAATAAAGAGGTAACCCATAGAGCCGCTTGTGCCCGAGCAGTGGTTATCTTCCCCGAGGATTTGCTGAGCTATCAGAAAGAAATTTTACAAACCAAAAAAGGCCCAGTGATTGATACTGCAATCATTGCGGGCGTGATGGCCGTGAAGCGAACACACGAATTAATCCCTTTTTGTCATCCTATTCCGCTTGAAGATTGCGCAATAACAATCGAGTGGAATTCTAAGCAAGAACTAGTGATTCAGTGTTCGGTACGAGCAACGCACAAAACTGGCGTTGAGATGGAGGCACTGACAGGCGTTTCGGTAGCAGCCCTAACGGTTTACGATATGTGCAAGTCGCTTTCCCACGGGATACAGATTAAAGATATATCTCTGGTTTCCAAGACTGGAGGTAAGGCAGATTTTGCCGAATTAGGAAAGTGATGATTAGCGTTACTGCAAAATATTTTGCTGTTTTCCGAGAGAAAACGGGAAAAGAATCTGAAGTTTTATCTACTAGCGCGGCAACCGCTGGGGACCTCTTTTCGGAGGTGGTTGTCCGACACCTTTTTTCTGATCCTATGGTGCGCTGTAAGGTTGCTATAAACGATGAGTTAGCGGGTTGGGATTCTAGTATTTCTGAGGGTGATGTTGTTTTATTTTTCCCTCCGGTTGCTGGCGGTTAAAAAATTTATTAATGCATGTATAAACCCATATTTAAAATTACTAATAAACCACTCGATATTGCTGTGCTAAATCACATGCTTCGAGATGACTCTGCTGGCGCCTACGCATCCTTTGAGGGGTGGGTTCGGAACCTTAATGATGGGAAGGGTGTTACTTCTCTAGATTATGAGTCTCATGCGGTGGTCGCTGCCAATGAAGGTGAAAAAATTCTTGCGGAAGCCCTCGATAGGTTTGATTTGCTAGCGGCTAGAAGCTTTCATCGTATTGGTCATCTGGATATTGGTGATTGTGCGGTCTGGGTAGGAGTAAGCGCGCCACATCGTGGCCCAGCTTTCGATGGTTGTCGTTATATTATTGATGAACTAAAGCAACGACTTCCGATCTGGAAAAAAGAACATTATAAGGATGGGCGCTCTGACTGGATTAATTGTCTGACTGGAAAGGATGGGCAGGCTTGAATAAGTGTTTTGAATTACTGATCGAAGAGAGGGATAGTTCGGTTTTTTAGATTTTCCGCGTCTTTCTGTATATCCACATCGAATATAGCTTCTGGCATTGGTACGGCGCTTATGGGCATAGCGCTCTCCCGCAAAAGCTGTCTGGCGCCAATATCTCCCGTGAGGTTTCTTGCGTCAGTCCAAACTTTTCTTGGTAAAATTGCTGGAACACCCAGATTAGTTTTGTAATATGCCGCTGCTATATTACTGGGGCGCCGGACCCATGTGTGAACGAGTCGATTCAATGGTTTAATGCCTACGAAGGGCTGGTCAGAAACCAGAACTAGCACTGCTTTAGCGCGTTCCGGCATTGCAGAGAGGCCAACTGAAAGAGAACTTCCCATTCCTTTTTCCCATTCCGCATTAGTAATTGAGTAGATGTCTGGATGGTGGCGTCTAAGTAGCAATCGCAGTTTTAATGCGTGTGAGCCTAGTACCACAAGTACCTGATTAGGTGTCATAGTCTCAGCAGAGTTGATGATATGACTTAGCAGAAACTGAGAACGGTATCGAAGAAGCTGTTTAGGTGTTTTCAGTCGGCTGGAATTGCCAGCTGCTAGAATCAGGCTCCATAAGCCACTAGCTTGATAATGGCTTGAGTTAGACATTAGGCAACTATAACCCAGGTTTGATGGGGTCGACGATCTATATGATGCTCGTTTAATAGCTTTTCTCTTCTATCTTCACGCGCTGAAAGAATCAGTTACCCTAAAGCATGGTTTTATAAATCACATTAAGAATTTTAGTGGGGTATAGATCGATGCGTATTCGTTTAGGACTTGGGCGGCGACATGAAGTGTCAGTTATAGCCGCGATGTCACGTGAGTTAATTGAGCATGGAATCCCGTGTTTATGGGATGAAGATAGAATTTTCAAATGTATTTTTGACCCCGACTGCGTTGTGCTAGTCGCCCGAAATGTGCGGCGTGTAGCTGGTTTTGCTATAGCCGAATTCTGCGATGATAAAATCCACCTTAATTTGTGTGCTGTTCATCCTGGGTATCAACGCCAGGGGGTTGGCAGAATGCTTTTAGAGTGGATTGAATCTTCCGCCCAAACTGCAGGATGCTTTGTTATGCAATTAGAGGTGCGTGCTTCTAATCCCAACGCCCTTGGTTTCTATAAAAAATATGGTTTTTCTGAAAGTGGGATTAGGCATAAATACTACGCTGGTCGAGAGGATGCGGTGTGTTTGACTCGTAAACTTAAGGCTATTTTTCCGCCTGCTGTTATCTGTTAAAAAACCTTTATCTGCAAACTTAGAAGGCTAGTCATAGAGTACACTGTCTGTAGGTCTATTCTCAGAGAATAAATATGAAAAATGAGACAAGATTCAGATCTCTATTGAGCTTCATCGTGGCTGGTCTTTTTTTTGCGAGTACGTCTCTCAACGCCCACCATGGTGGTGCCGTATATGACTTGACTCAAGAGGTTACGTTTCGCGGAGAAGTCACTCAGTTCCGATTTGTCTATCCACATGTGCTTGTTTACTTTTCCGTGGAAGGAGAAGGGGGCGAGATTGTTGAGTGGTCTGGGGAAATGACTACCCCCAATAGATTAGCGCGTGGTGTTGGTGGTGGTGGGGCAAGCAATATTGTCCCTTGGACAACTGAGACGCTTAGACCAGGTGATGCAATTGAAATTTCAGGTGAAATTGCTAGAAACGGCGCTCCATCAATGCGTATACGCGGAATTATAGACGCTAATGGCGTAGCGCTATTGGGTGGAAATTCGCCGGGGCGTGTGGCCGGATCTGTGGCGACTGAAATGGTTCAAATAGAACAGTCTGTTTCTGGGCCAAACCTTACTGGTATGTGGATGCGGCGTTATAACGCTAGTTGGCAGAACTACTCATTCACAGAGGATCCGCCTGCTATGACAGCATGGGCAAGGGAGCGCTTCGATGATTCAAAGCCAACTTTCGGATCTCGTGGTGTTGCTGTTGGTGCTACAAACGATCCAGCGTATCAGTGTCTTCCGCCAGGCGTACCAAGGATCTATGCCCACCCAGCACCATTTGAGATTATCCAGACTCCTAATCGAGTAATGCTTTCCTACGAGTACCAGCACTGGGTACGGCAGGTGTATACGGACGGTCGTGAACATCGCCAAGGTAGACCGCCTTCTTGGATGGGGGAGTCTATCGGGTACTGGGATGACGATGTGCTTGTTATAGAGACACGTAATTTCAATGATAAAACCTGGATTGATCGGCGCGGTCTTCCCCATAGTGATCAGCTCCGTGTTACTGAGCGTGTCCAGCGTAGTGGTGAAAATGAGCTTGTGATTGATATAACTGTAGAGGATCCCGTTGCATATCCTGAACCTTGGACAGTGCGTCGGGTTTTTCAAACGGTTGACTGGCGACTGGAGGAATCTGTTTGCCTCGATGATCAGTCGTTCACTGAATTCGAACAAGCCGTTATTGATTTCGAAAATGATCAGACTAGAAACTAGTGAGAAATATAATGCAATTTCAGCAAATGTTAGGTTTTAAATTAGCTAATCAACAAGTGTTTAATCATTTTATGAAGATTGTAATAGTTGTCTTAACTACAAGCATTGTGGGTTGTACTGCTCCAAATTCTCCTCAGTCATTGGACAGCCTTGCATTGAATGCGCTTTCCCAGATAGAGGGTGAGATTGAGATCAGCGGCTTAATGGAGCCAGTTGAGGTTATCCGTGATGAGTGGGGGATTCCGCATATATATGCTCAAAACGATCAAGACCTATTTTTTGCGCAAGGGTACGTCATGGCTCAAGATCGGCTTTGGCAGATGGAAATGTGGCGGCGATGGCGAGAAGGACGCCTTGCTGAAATTTTTGGTCCTGCAGCGCTTGATTATGACCGTCGTGCCAGATTAATGATGTTCCGTGGCCCCTTTAATGCAGACGAATGGGATAGCTATCACCCTGACGCTAAACTTTTATTTACTGCACATGCTAACGGAGTTAATGCATATATCGAGAGCAATAGAGATAACCTTCCTGTGGAGTTTCAACTAACAGGGGTTGTTCCAGAACCATGGACGGCAGAGACTAATCTTTTGCGTTGGGCATCGCTCGCGGTACCAAGCGTTCGTGGACATGCTATTCATGAAGTAGAACTTGCATTAAATATTGCCCGCTTCGGTGTTGAGGAAGCCAATCGACTTGCAGCGCCAGATCCATGGGATGATTTAGTAGTGCCAGACGGACTAGATATAAATCTTTTTACGGAAGAGTTGCTTGAGGCAATGCGTGCAGGTGATGATGACCCTTTTGTAGCAGGAAGACTTCCATCGCTCGAAATTATTGAGCCTTATACAACTCTGGTGGAATCTGGGGAAGTGCGGGTTGCTCAAGTATCTCCATTGCCGATTGCAACGGAGGGTAGTAATAACTGGGTTATGAGCCCAAGCCGTTCTCCAACGGGTGTGCCCATTTTAGTCAATGATCCTCATAGACGTATTGAAATGCCAGCCCTTCGGTACTTTATTCATTTGATTGCTCCAGGGTGGAACGTAATTGGGGGTGGAGAGCCTCCATTTGCTGGGGTAGATGCAGGAAATAACGAACATATAGCATGGGGCTTTACCTTCGCTGGAACTGATATGGTGGATGTGTTTGTTGAGGAGGTTCATCCTGAAGATCCAAATCTTGTGCGTTGGCAGGATAGTTGGGAGCCTCTTCGTATTATTGAAGAAGATATTCTAGTCAAAGGGCAGGATCCCGAGCCCGTTGTCTTGAAATTTAGTCGTCATGGACCTGTTTTTTATGAGGATCTGAATAGTCGTCATGCCTATGCCGTCCGCTCGGTCGTTCAGGAGCATGGAACAGCAGCTTATAAAGGTAGTTTTCAGTTAGCGCAGGCTGAGAGCTGCGAAGATTTTTTTGAACGTGCAATGCACTGGTTGGTGCCTAGTCATAGCCTGATTTGTGGGGATGTTGATGGCAATATTGCGTTGCAAGTGACCGGGTTTACTCCAGATCGTAATGGTTGGAACGGGCGTTTGCCTGTGCCGGGGACAGGAGAATATGAGTGGCTTGGTTTTCGTACAGACCTTCCTAGAGAGTTCAACCCGGAACGTGGATACATTGCTACCGCTAACAATAATGTCCATCCGCCTGGTTATGAAGGAAGACCGGTTTTTTACCACTCCTCAGAGGGTGTGGAAACGTCTCGTATAAAGCGCCTTCATCAGGTTTTAGGTTCTGTCGAGGCGCCCACACTTGAGGAACATATTCAAATTCAACAAGATGTTTACTTGCTCGCAGCCGAAAGGGATATCCCACTGTTTAGTGGGTGGGTTTCGTCAGACCCCGATATTGATTGGGCGCGAGATTTGATTGAATCATGGGATGCAATGCTTTCTAAGGAGAGCAAGGCAGGTGCCTTGTATGTACGATGGAATGAGGAGGTCGATGAAAGAGCTAGGCATACTGATACGCAGTTGTCACAACGCCGTATGTTTATAGAGGCGGGCCTTAGGTCTGCCATTGACCGTTTAACAGCAGAGCTCGGACCTGATCGCAATCAATGGCGACATGGAATGGTACATGCAAGCCCACTCCAGCATATGTTTGTCCCTGATTTTGATTTACCAGCAGTTGAGCGACCAGGTGGGTTTGGGAGTATCAACGCTACGGGGGCAAATTTTCGACGAATAATAGACTTGGCGGATTTGGATCGCTCTATTGCTACTAACGCCCCGGGGCAATCTGCACAACCGGGTAGTCCCTTTTATGGTGATCTTACTGAGACCCTAGGAAACGGGAATTATTTCCCACTCTTGTACACGCGAGGAGCTGTTGAGGATAGGGCAGCCCATCGGCTTACTTTAAGTCCAGTTAATGATTGAGGTACCTCCACCAAGGAAGAAATGATGAATATGAATATTCTGATACGCATGTTTTGTTGCGCTCTTGTCGCACTATGGACTTTGCCTGTAGTTCTAGCTCAGGAAGAAGATCCTTCTGAGCCGTGGAACTGGTCCGATGACTATGTGCACTCTGTGGTTAATCAGGTGCGAGCTGGTCGTGATTTGAATCCGTCAACCTGGCCCGGTGATGCGAGAGTTGCGGTTCTTTTTTCATTTGATGTTGATAATGAAACGGTTAAAGGACTGCGAACGGGTGACCCTAGTGTTGGCACCCTTTCTGCGGGACAGTATGGTTCTCGGGTAGCGCTTCCACGAGTGCTTGGCCTCTTGGAAGCTGAAGATGTTCCGGCCACATTTTTTTTCCCTGCTTGGAGCTTGAAAATAGCTCCGGAACAGGCTGATATGATTCTAGCGCCTGGGGTACATGAAATTGGTGTCCATGGGTGGATTCATGAAATGAACACTGCCCTGGATGGTGAGACTGAGGCACGTCTTCTTCAGCAGGCTACTGATACTATTGAAGAGATCACCGGGTCTCGCCCAGTTGGTTATCGAGCACCGTCTTGGAATCATAGTCCCAATACATTAAATATTATCCGTGATATGGGGTTCTTGTACGAAAGCTCCTTGTTTGCTGATGATCGTCCGTACGAGCTTATGCAGAATGGAGAACCAACTGGGTTTATCGAGCTACCAGTCGATTGGATTCTAGACGATGCCCCGTTTTTTAATCCATTAGGCAATCGGTATATGACTCCCCGAGATATCCTGCAAGTTTGGATTGATGAATTTGATCGCGCCTGGGAAGAGCAAACCATGTTTCTTCTGACCATGCATCCTCATGTTATAGGGCATCGATCAAACATTGTGGCCCTTGCTGGATTAATCCAACATATAAAGACAAAGGAAGGGGTCTGGTTTGGCACTCTGGCGGATGCAGCCATGTGGGTACGTGAGCAGGCTAATTTGTAATTTTATTTAGTGATGATCGCTGATGAATGACTTTGGTCGTTATAAATCCGACTTCTAAGAATATGATGCATATGGTTGCTTACGTAGCTTCATTATCTTATTCGAAGAATTGTTTTAACGCCTTAGGTCGTTGGATCCACTGATCTTCAATCATAGAATTTATTATGTGCTGAGTTTTCTTTAATCTGTAGTTGTCACTCTAGCTTTTTTTAAGGTGTATTGAGGTGGTTATGAAAAATAATTTTTTAGATGAGCTGACCGCAGGAGCTTCTCCAACCAATATGCAGATTGGGTACTTTTTCATGCGAATAATGTTGGGGGTCAATTTATTTTTTCATGGCTTCATGCGAATAATTCAGACTGGTGGAGTAGCTGTATGGGAGCAGCCTATGGCCACTACATTTGAGGAAACATTCCTGCCAATGGCCCTTGTGCATGCTTTTCTGTACATGATTCCGTACATTGAAGTGCTACTGGGTGCGATGACCCTTCTTGGACTTTATACACGCTGGGCTTTATTAGCGGGGGTTTCGTTCTATGTCATTTTGATGTTTGGGCATACCGTTCGACAAAACTGGGCCGGTGTCCACATTATTATGCACTACGGTTTTTATTATTGGGTTTTGCTCGTGCTGTTAGGCCAGAACTGGCTCGCACTGGATAATCGAAGGGCTGATTAAGCCCTTGTTAGTTATACGTAATATTCCGATGGTACATAGCTAATGCCCCAGACAAAAAGAAGAGAGTTAATACCACTAAATATTGCAATACTCACCATCTCCGATACGCGAGATGAGAGTACTGACCAGTCGGGTGCGCAACTAGCAGAATGTTTAACGAGCTCGGGTCATCGGTTACACGCAAAAGTCATTGTCAAAGACGATCTCCAAGAGATACGGGAACAGGTATCTCAATGGATAGTGGATGAGGCTGTTGAGGTTATTATTTCAACAGGAGGTACTGGAGTGACGGGACGAGATGGGACCCCCGAAGCAGTTGAACCAATGCTTGAAAAAATAATTGCTGGTTTTGGGGAACTGTTCCGATCACTTTCATATGAGGAAATTGGCACATCTAGTTTGCAGTCTAGATGTCTCGCGGGCGTAGCAAATGGGACTTACGTTTTTTGTCTTCCTGGTTCGACTAATGCGTGCATGACAGGGTGGAATAAGATCATTTCATTACAGTTGGACTATCGGACTACCCCCTGTAATCTTGCAGAACTCTTGCCTAGGTTGAGAGAGAAGAGTTAAATTATGACTTCAGCAGCCGAGGGGTGGTCAGAGATGGCCTGAGAAGCTAACCAATAGGTTAGTTAACCCTTTGAACCTGATCCGGTTAGTACCGGCGAAGGGACGGAAACCTCTATAGGAATCTCCACTCGCGATACGAATTGGATCTCTAGTATTAGGAGATCGATTTTGAGAAGCAGCAGGCTATATGCTCGCTCAAGGCTTAGAGCCTGTGTGTCACTATTTAGTTTCAGTTGTACCTTTCCCTTAACCGTTGTGGCACAAAGCACCTTCTACCCGCTTGAAGAGGTTGTGGTTACAGCTGGTTTTAGAGAGCAGAGTCTCATGACAAGTCCAGGGAGCATTACTGTCATTGATGAATCTGTTATGAAAAATCGTGCGGCACAGCACTTGGAGTCAGTGCTTAATATCTCACCAAATATTAATTACTCAGGTGGGACATCGCGCGCTCGCTTTGTGCAGATTCGAGGTGTTGGTGATTTAGAGCAGTTTGTTGACCCTAAGCATTTTCCTGCGGTTGGAATACTAATTGATGATATTAACTTTGGGGGAGCTGTAAATGCTGGGATGTTATTTGATATAGGCCAAGTCGAGATTTCTCGCGGTCCACAGGGAACCCAATTTGGAACTAGTGCTTTAGCAGGGATAGTGAATATTCGTAGCAATCGTCCAACAGATTCCTTTGAAGGTTATGCAGAGGTCGGGCTCGGGGATTACGGAAGCTGGAACACAGGTGGTGTTATTAGTGGCCCTATTAGTAATAGCGCATCAGCCCGAGTCTCAGTGCACCAGAATAAAGGAGATGGGTACATGAATAATGTTCATTTGGGACGTTCTGATACCAATGGCTACGATGAAACAGCTATTCGAGCAACTATCGAGGTTACGCCAAATGATAGTTCTAACCTTGAAATGACAGCTTTCTATTTTGATGGAGATAATGGCTATGATGCTTTTTCGCTAGAAAATTCAAGGAAAACATTATCAGATAAACCTGGAAAAGATACGCAAGATACGCTTGCCTTGGCTGTGCGAGGGTCTTGGCAGTTAAGTGAATCGACTACTTTAGAATCTACCGCAACTTGGTTAAATAGTGATCTGGAGTATGGATTTGATGAGGATTGGACATATGTCGGAATATGTGACGGAACCTTATGTGACCCAGTTAACGACTTTTATTCTAATACGGATAACTATCTAAGAGACCGGAGTGAAATATCATTCGATTCTCGATTGCTTGGAAATTTCTCTCTTGGTTTTTTGGGGAACACCCAGTATGTGTTAGGGATATACGCTCAAAGAAGAAAAGAAAACTTGCACAGACAGTCTTACGGAGATTTTTTTAGTTTTTATGATGCTGAGAGAAGCGCGATTTATGGCCAAGCCGATTCCGCGTTAACCGAACGGCTGGGGATTACGGCTGGAATGCGTTATGAGAATTTTAACGATAGTTATAACGATACTGCTACTTTTAAATCCAGTAGTGATGATGGGCTCTGGACTGAGGATCTGACATTAACATACCTTATGGGCGAGAATTCATTGCTTTATGCAACCATATCAAGTGGCGCTAAGGCTGGCGGAGTCAACACAGAAGCAAGCGCAAAATTCGCCTCTATGCAAACAGTTTTTCAAGAATTTGTTAAGCCAAGACTCGCATTTGAAAGTGAAACTCTGATCAATAGAGAGATTGGGTTAAAAGGGCTCTATCTCAACGATCAGCTCACTTTACGTACTGCAGTATTTTATATGAGCAGGAACAATGCTCAACTTGAATCATGGATGCATGACAGTGTTGGGTACCTGTGGATTGGTTTCCTAGATAACGTCGACGGGACAAACTGGGGCGCAGAGGTTGAAGTTGCATATAAGTTATCCGATAGAGTGCAGTTGATAGGGTCCTTTGGTTTGCTGGAGACTG
>Ga0302132_10000844_pt1 | contig 17450 bp, 56 predicted proteins | sample CB9_321_MG_FD_203113 | JGI IMG/M metagenome (GOLD analysis project Ga0302132, IMG submission 203113) | Marine microbial communities from Western Arctic Ocean, Canada - CB9_32.1 | ecosystem: Environmental > Aquatic > Marine > Oceanic | place: Canada: Western Arctic Ocean | collected 2017-09-19
GACCTGGATAATCACAAATACTAAGTCAGATGCTAGGGCATTCTGGATTCAGCTTGATGGGTATCATAGGAAAAGCCAGGAAGACGTTTGGCATGATGCAAGATATTTTGAGGTAGATAATGAAAGTAGGTGATTTGGTTGCATGGAGCTGGGGCGATGGCAAAGAGTGTGGTATTGTTATTGAAACAGGTATGTATGCAGGAAACAAGGACACGAAAGTATATTGGAGTGATTCAGAAATAACAACAGCAAAGTCTAAGAAAATGGAGGTCATTAATGAAAGTCGGTGACCTTGTACAACCAATAGATAGCGAATTTGTTTCTGATACCGAAAGGTGCTGGAAGGGTATTATTATTCGATGGGAGGGCATTGATCCAGTTGTTTTCTGGAACACAAAGTTTCCTGCTGAAGTAGAGTATAAGGAACAGCTCGAGGTGATCAGTGAAAGTCGGTGACCTGGTAAGCGTAGAGCGGAAATTATGTAAGCCTGTTTTAGGTCTCATCCTCGAGATTTATGAGATGAAAGGTATTACATCAACCATGCGTGGTCATGCTCTCGTCCAACCTTGCGATCCAGAGAGTCGCTTAATGTGGGCTAGCCCACTTGATGTGGAGGTAATTAGTGAAAGTCGGTGATATGGTTCAGCCAATTCTTGGCAAAGAGTTCCCACAAGAATTACAGCTAGGTATTATTATCGAAGTAATTGATCACATCGAAGTCCCACCCGTCGTTAAGATCTTGTGGCAAGATGGAGTAATCGACAAGGAGTGGACAGACGATATTGAGGTGATTAGTGCAAGTAGATGAAGAGGTGGTGATGAAGCTTCAGTATCGCGGCTGCATGTGTGCAGTCATGGCTTGTGCTCTTTTCGCACTAGCACTGTGGGGTATGACGTGAAAGTCGGTGATTTAGTGATAAGGAAGATTGTGTCTGAAGATGACGGTATTCTCCGCAGTCTAGCTGCCAAGAAACAACGCGCAGACCTCGGTCATGGCATTATTCTCTCCAAGCAGATGGCTGGAAGCAATCCTGTTCATCCATGCATCACTGTGTATTATCCAAGAGCAGGTAAGGTCTGGGATATTGCAGAGTCTCTTGTTGAGGTGATCAGTGAAAGTCGGTGATCTAGTCAGAGTGCCAACAGCACGCTGCAATGGTTTGATTATCGATATCGACGATTCACATAGGCAAAAGTCTGTCACTGTTATGACAGAACATGGGTACGTTTTAGAAAAAATATGGATAGCACATGTGGAAGTTTTAGATGAAAATTGGTGACTTAATAAAGGTTAAAGACTGTGATCAGCTAGATGTTTTGCATCCACTTCATAGAGCTTGTTACTGTTTCTTTTGTGCTGGCAAATCCAATCGCATCGGAATCATCACAGGACCCGTATCTAGAAATTGCTGGGCAGCTATGTTTGATTGCGGAGAAGCAATTATAGACGCTTTCGATGAGGCCCGAGGAGATGTAAAGGTGATAAATGTCTAATATTTTCATACTAGTTATTGTTGCTTTCACTATCACATTTGTCCCTATGATATTTTTCTACTTGACGAGAAAGAAAGATGAAGTTAGGTGATCTGGTAATGCTCCGGCCTTGGACAAAGTTTCCAGGAGAAGTTGGACAAATAGTAGACATATTACGAAACAATAAAGCACTTATTCTTGTAAGAGGAGAAGTAAAGACTTTTTTATCATGTGACTACGACATTACGGTGGAATTTTATCAATAAAAAACTAATTTTGTGTGCAAATTTTGCTGCCGTAGGGTATAATAGCTATGTAATCAAGGAGGATTATATGTCCATTCAAATCGGTACTCACGTTCGCTCTTTCGACTTCCACTACATGCGTGATCTCGAAGGTCCGCGCTCTTGCTACATGGAGGGTACGGTCACCGGATTCGAAGAAGTTCGAGGTTGTATGCGATACGTTATCGAAGTTGATCGTTGCATCGGTGGTGGCAAGGAGCTGCCTGCTCAAGAATATCCTCCAACCATTATCCCTCCGGTTAATGGAACTCGCACCTCGATGGGTCGGGTTACTGATGGAGTCGAGGTGATTTCATAATGAAAACAGGTGACATGATACGCGTCAAGGATGGCTCTGGGTGCTACGAAGACGGCGAAGACACGACTTGCTTCTGGCCCGAATCCAAAGGGCAGATTGGTGTGGTTGTAGAAATGACCTCTCGGCGGGTTCTCGCTAGAGGTGCAATCCACCTTTCGAACCACCCTGCCGCCAAAATCATGGTAATGAACGAGATTGTAGAATTCAATGCCGATGAACTGGAGGTGATCAATGCAAGTCGGTGATTTGGTCCGGCCGCATCCCGGGATTCGTCATGATCGACATAAGCGCCACCCCGAACTGTGGTTCGGCGTCATCCTTGAAATGTATAAGAAGAGTTCAGCGTTTGGCGGGTCTAGACAAACTGCAATTGTGTGTTGGAATTATCCCGACTTTCAAGAGGAATCGCAATGGACATATCAACTAGAGGTGATCAGTGAATGTCGGTGACATCGTAAGAATCAAGGGGCCCAAAGCTGGCGGCGCGACCTGGGCATTGCATGGTCCATTGAGAGACCACCATGCCCAGGTTGGTATGATCGTCGGCCTGGCAAAGCGTCTCTACATTCCAGCAGCCAAAGTTTTAGTGATGGGTGATCTAGCTGAGTTTGATATCGATGAGTTGGAGGAAGTGAATGAAAGTCGGTGATTTAGTTAAGATGGCTATGCCGAATGGGTCGAATATCGGCCGCCCAGGGCTTTTGATTGACAAGAAGATTTTGCAAAGTGAATATCGATTTGATGTTATGCTAGAATCCGGCGAGATAATCAATGGAGTACCTGAACGATATGTAGAGGTGATCCGATGAAAGTTGGTGATCATATTCGTTTGAGCGAACAAGCTGTTCGTGTTTATGCTTTAAGCTCGGATAATGGTTTAATTGTCGGCCGGCTTCCCAATGATGCTGATAACTACCCAGATGATTATTATGTATTAATTGATGGTAAGCTTAAGCACATGGGATTTGCAATAGAACAGTCATGTGAAGTAGTAAGTAAAAGTTATAGGAGACGAAGTTATGAAATGGGAAGTTAGAAAGATTGTAAATCCTCGTGGTAAGGGAAAGTGGGGTGTGTATCTTATGCAAGAATATTGTAAGACTGATGAGCCTGTCTGTTATGGTGCATGTGTTACAAAGAAACAGGCAAAAGAGTCTGTAGAGAGAATGAATAAGAATGAAAGTCAGTGATCTGGTAAAGCATAAGTGGGGCACACTCGCTGGATACGGTATTATTGTTGAATGGCACTCGACATTTGAACCCAGAGCTTATATCATGTGGAATTGTCATGGGAATATAACAATGCAAAACGTTGCTACAAAGTTTCTTGAGGTGATAAGTGAGTAGAACAAGTTATAAGTTTTTACATTGCAAATCTGGATTTGGGGCTAGTGTTCAAGCAAGTGAGACAACTTACTGCATTCCTCGGGATAATACCGGTCCATACACACATATTGAGATTGGATTCCCCACAGCATCAGACCCACTTATTGCTGGATATGCTGATGAACCAGACAGACCTACTGACACTGTTTACGGATATGTGCCAGCCGGGGTTTTTCAAGCCCTGGTTATAAAGCATGGAGGGATTGAGTCGGGAAGCCACCCAGAACTTAATATGAATACAGAGCAATCAGTAATTCTAGCGGAAACTCTTACAAGCATGGGAGAAAAGTAATGAAAATTGGTGACTTGGTATCATTGAAAATGAAAAAGACGCACCCTCCTCAGGTTCCGCGACACGGTGTCATTGTCAATACGTGGAAAAACCACAAGGGTCGAATGGTGAACGTGGATATAATGTGGGAAGGCCGCATAACGTCTCACATTCCAGCACTGTTCGAGGTAGTATCATGAAAGTCGGTGATTTGGTAAAGCTTAAGGAAACCTCAGAGAGAATGAATTCAGGAAAGCCGGGTATCATTGTGAAGCTCTTTAAAAAGAAGTGCTGGCGCACTCAAGAGTTAGGCCCAAACGTCAACTGGGATCTCGTGGATTCTGAGCCGCACGCAGAAGTAATAATTAATGAAAATGTATTAGGCATTCCCATTACTGAACTGGAACTAGTATGAAGGTTGGTGATTTGATAAAGTATATGAGCCGAATTATTCTTGTCGTAGACATGGATGAAACATGGGTGTACGGCATTGAGCTCGGTGAAACTGAAGTTGGTAAGTATCGCCAAAGCGTATTGAAGGTGATCAATGAGTAGTAGACTACATCCAGGCGTAACATTTTATGAGGAAGACCGAGACTCGGGCCCTTTCATGATCCGGAGCGGTGGAACAAGTGAGTTTGTTTCAAACATTCAGGACGATTATTATAGTCGGTGGGGATCCCCTGGAAAGGGTGTAACGCTGGTAGAGGGTTGGGAAAACCCAAAGACAATGATATTCGAGACGATGGATGACGCCCTTGAGGCAGCAGATAGAGTCTGGCGTATTGAAGGCATCTACATTTCGATTGAGGCTACAATAAATGAAAGTCGGTAGGCTGGTACAGAAAAGATTTAGTAACGATCGAAGCCCAGTAGGCATTATCATCAGAAAAGGTACCGCTGCGAGATTAATCTGGTGGGTTGTTGAATGGGCCGGCTCTGGAAAACTTGAAGTCATAAGTCAAGATGAACTGAGAGTTGTACAATGAACCCCGGCGATTTGGTAATTTCTGCACGAGGGCTCTGGGATCGCCCAAGACTCGTCGTTGAGCTTCATGAAACAGCTAAATCGCTGATTGGTATACTTTTCGAAGACGAGATAAAATATGTCCACTACAAACATTTAGAGGTAATAAATGACGACAAATAAAATCTATATACAGGCAGGTTTAACTGCTAACGAAATCAAGAACATGCCGCTGTACATCAATGGCGAGCTTGATTTCTATGATACATCTGCTTTTAGCAAGCTTTATGAGCACTTTTGTGTCTCTGGAGAAATGCCGTATGAGGTAGCAAAAGCACGTACAGAAACACCTGATGTGTGGATCCTGGAGCAGCTGGCAGTATGAAAAAATACATGCTTGAAAATGTTACATTGCGTCCGTCTCTCTGGGAGTCGAAAGATCCAGTTCGCCCAGAGCTGAGTGTTAAGTTTAAAACAGCTGTAGGACGAGGCGTGTTCGGTCTAAAGGGGACAGATGGAGAGTATAAAGCTTTCATGTGTTACTCACGAACGTCAGATGTACCAAGATATGTCAAAGAGCTCGATGAGCTGACTTCAGTAGACGGCCAGATTATTATCCCATACACAGTCTGGAGTTATGAGAAAGGTGCAGGAAGAGAGATTATCAATCGTGTGGTCGATTTAGTCAAAAACTCTGAAATGGCGCGCCGCGTAGTAACTCTGTCTCCGCAAACAGAAATGGCACGTCGATTTCATTTAAGAAACGATGCTGTAGAGCTAAGGGTAAATGAAACAACTGTCAATTTTGAATACGAGGTAAAAAGTGAAACAACGTCTAATTAAAGCAGGTGCCTTTTTTGTGCTCCTGGGTTTATGTGCTTCTTTAACTTTCACACTAGCAGGAATGTTTTAGATGAAAGTTAAAGATTTGAAAATAGGCATGATGCTTAAACCTGATGTTTCTAATAGATATTTCGTGACGCGTACTGAAGGATGGCTTAGTCTTTCTGATCCGCCGAGTCGAAAGCGCTCACTACGATGGAATAATATGCACCTTGTGACTCACCCACAAGATAAAGATGTTGCTTTGTATCTTGGCACAAGGGCAGATATCGGAGGACATAAAGTTAAGTGGTCTGATCATTTTGTTTTATTCCAGAATAAAGTTATAGCTGTTGATCCATATACTTGGCGTTATATTTCACCTGTAGAGTAAAGTTATACTTGAAAATAAGATCGAGGAGACAATTAAATGGAAATCGGTGATCTGGTAAAGCTTGTCAAACTAAGCGGCGCTGGTCAAATCGGGATTGTTATTGATAATCCTCGTAGGCTCCACGGTGAAGATCGATTTGATATTCTAATGGAGGATGGTGAAATGGTAACAGACTTACCTCGTCCCTATATGGAGGCTATCAGTGAAAGTCGGTGACTTGATTACGCATAAGTCCGACCGATCCCTGACCGGCTTAGTCACAAAGACTGGCCGGAACGGACCACCGAGCTACCTGGTATACGTGACCGCTATGTGGAGTGCTAAATGGCTCGATGACCGGAGCATAGAGCAGCAGTATCTGGAGGTGATCAGTGAAAGTCGGTGACTTAGTTAAAATGAATGAAGTACCTAGGGAAAATGAAGAACACGATATCGGAATTGTCATAAAAGTCAATAGAAATGTAGAGATTCCACCTCTCATTGAGGTGATGTGGGCCGAGGGTATGATCTCAAGAACATATCAGGACGAACTAGAAGTAATAAGAGAAAATTAGGATCATAATTTGACAAATCTTCTCTATACAAACTTAAACTAGAAATTATACTTTAAAAAGAAAATTCTTTAGAGATAATTAGTGAAAATTAGCAATCGTGTATTTAGAAAAATCAGAAAATATCTTGCAAAAAGGATAAGAAGCTGCATATTTTTAGATTATAAAAGATGCACATCTTATAATCTTGGAAAACAGTGTATTAAACAATCACATCATCTATTGAAGCACGAAGATGCTTGGAGAAATTTTTGGTGGGATAGATAGAGAGAAAAATGAAAGAAACATTATTAAGAGCAGCACTAGCACAATACGAAAGTACAGCAATAACTGCACGCGCAAATCTCGAACTTTACTTAAATAATCCAACAGCAATTGCGGAACATCCCAATGTTGTGGATGAGGTTGTGAAGCTTACTCAACAAATTACTGAGTCAGAAGAAAACATTCGGACTTTAGAAGAAATGATTATAAGTCAGAGTTTCCTGGGTATAGAACAGTAACTAAGCTTGCGCAGTTAACATCAAATGACCCAATAGATTGGTAAAAAATGATAACACATTTTTATTTAACTTTTTCGGATGATAAAGGTATGTCTGACGAAAATATACATTATCTGCTAGACCATGCTAAAAATGCGAAGCAACTTAAAGCAACCCATCAAACAGGGGACAAGCACATCGTAGATGATCATGTTAGAAATAGCACAGTATCATGGGTACATACTAAAGCAGGATATGAGATGCTTAAGCCTTTTATAACCACAGCAAATGAGATGTGCGGCTGGCACTACGATATATCTAAAATAGAAGGAGTTCAAATAGCTTCTTACAAAGCAGGAGAATATTACGGCTGGCATATTGACGGTGATTCAGATCATTGGGCAGCAAGAAAGCTCATAAATTCTAACTCTCCTCATGTGCCGAAACTCAATGAAACAAAAGACCCAATTTTCAAAGGTCTAGTTCGAAAACTTTCTATTATTGTACAGTTATCAGACCCAGAAGATTACGAAGGTGGAGATATCTACTTTTCAAGGCCTCCTAAGGATGGTCGCTTAGATGCTGAAGGAGAGACAATCCCACAGTTTAGAGAAAAAGGTTCTGTCATAGTTTTTCCGTCGTATGTTCGTCATAAAGTTTCACCGGTCACAAAGGGCATAAGAAAAAGTGCCACCGCGTGGATTTGTGGTCCCCCATTTAAATAGAAACGAAACAAGAAAATTATGAAAACATTACTACTTACAACCTTTATTCTAGTGGGGGTAGTTGACTCTAAAGATAGTCAATTTGCAACTGTAGAACTTGACTTAAATCCTGCTACAAATGCGGGTCCAGCTGTAGCTGTGATACCATTGAGTGCCTTTCCCTGCAAAGTTTCAGAAGGAGATAAGTTTTTCATAGTAAAGCTTTTACCTGACGAAGCTGCTGTAGTACAATGCACTAAAAATTAATCAAATAGGAGATATAAGATATGACTAAATCTATACTAATAATACTCGCGACTTTCTTAGCAATTTCATGTGCTGTGCCAGAAGAAAAACAAATTTCAAAATCTTACACACTTTCTGATAATATTGTACCTATGCATAAATCGACAGCTAGCTTAGATAGAATGCTTGTAACATCACAAAGTATGATAGAAGATATGAATAAGATGAACAGAAATCTAGAAGCTATTTTTCAAGCAGTGACAGGCTGTGAAAACGAAGAAGCATGTGAAACTTTAAAACAAAAATTAGCAGCTGAAGCTGATCAGCATGGGAACGATCAATGAAGATCCCCTCGATTATTTTAACACTCCTCTTGGGCGCGCCAGCATATGCATCTGATTTTACAGATAGTGAAACGTCTTATACAGGCGCAACAATTTTAGAGGGAGACTGGGACGTAATGTTTCAGGAAAGCGTTGCAATCGCTGACAGTGAGGACACGTTTCCCTACGCATTCTTCGAAGGTAATACCCTCTATGTCGGTAATTCCGATATTTACGAGAATACAGTTGACGCGATCGTTGAGTTTTTTTGGTTCCAATCGTCGATTGACAGAGGTACAGATTTTTATGTTGCCGTGGTCAAGACGCGTGCTACTCCAGGACACGACTGCTACTACGCACCCTGGGACTGGGCACGCGGAGCGCAATGCAAGCTTTGGGCAGATGAATGGTCAGATTGGGGTGAACATCCCGTTTTAACTGTTGAAGCAATGACTGATGTAGAACGCGAGCAAGGTGCATTTCGCTGGGACTGGTCAGTTCCATTTGAGAGTTACGGCATCGATGCATACGGTCAGGTAACGTTCCAGAATGCATACGGAATCGGATCTGACTCCGAAGGTGCAGTCATGGCTCATGGTGAATATCCTACTAATGAAGACGGCGAAATCCAAGCTGCGGGCAACGTGCAGGTCAAGGGCTATCACTCTTCAGAGTATAGTGTACAAACACAGTATGAGGTCACACTATACGAATGGGATGTCTTCGTGGATGGCAGAGCTGACTTGATGGCTTGGGATATGTATCTTAACCTTGGAGCAAGAGAAACACAGTCTGCCTACCATGAGTACTTCTTAGCAGTGCAAGTGGAAGAGGGCCAGCCATTTATGATTGACAATCTCAATTTTATTGGAAACTTTGACACAGGCTGGTATGACCCATTTCATCACGAGCTCGGTATATCTCTTGAAGGTTTAACAATTTCACAGCCGTACTATGAGCCAGCAAGTGAGGATCATGGCGAAGAAGAGCCAGTTGCTGAATCAGAAGATACTGGCGATGTAGATACAGGCAATAGTGAAGAAACACAGGAACAGGACGAAGGCACTAACTACGGAGAGGGAATAACAAATCTTGATAAAAGTGATGGAACAAAAGAAAAGAATTCCGGTTGTTCCACAGTTTCGAGATCATCACATCTGTCATCCTTAATTGCATTCTTATTTTTATTTATAAGGAGGCGATGATATGATTATAACAAGCAATTTAAAGGAAAAATTATGAACTGGCTATCAAATACAATTAATCAAATTCAAAACATTCTTAGCAGCAAGAAAGAAGTAGTAGAAACTACAGATTTTTCTTCGCTCAAGGTCGTTGAGCTTAAAGCGCTAGCGAAAGAAAAGGGCTTGAAGGGTTATAACAAACTACGCAAAGCTGATCTAGTAGAAGCACTTCGGGCAAGTGTATGAGAGTAAAAACACTAATTCTTTCTGCACTTCTTGTTGGTTGCGGGCCTGCTCATGTCGATATCACCCATGGAGACAAAGAATCAAGTATAGATTCAGATGGCGACGGTCTTACTGATGCAGAGGAAGAAGTGTTAGGCTCTGATCCTCTTTCAACAGACACAGATGGCGATGGCTGGACTGACGGTGTAGAAAGCAATAGTTATACTGACCCGACAGATCCTGGCGATCACCCGTATGAAGGTGGCTGGCCAATTGATGCATGTAGACACAATCTTAGCCCTACTGGTATGGCTGAAGGAGATGTTATTAATGATGTCACGCTCCTTGATCAATACGACGAAGAGCTTCGTCTTCACGATCTATGTAATCATGTAATCATGATTGAACATGCTGGTTTTAGTTGAGGCGGTTGCAGCGCTAGCGCACCAGAGCTGGAAGCTCTGTATCAAGAATATAAACACGAAGGATTCATTGTGGTCACTGCAATGATAGATGGCGCGGCAGTTGACTTAGGTGCATGGGCGAATGCTTATGGCCTAACAGCACCTGTGACCATAGACACTGCCGGACTCGCTTCAGCGTTTAGTATTCCAGCCATTCCAGCACAGCATATAATTGCTCGAGGCGGAATAATCTATGCTTTAAACACTCGTGTTAGCCCAGAGTTAATAGAAGAAGCATTAGCATTCAAAGAATAAAAAATGAAACCCGGTGACTTAGTAAGATTAGTAGCTACAAGATTTCCGATAGAGTGGCGCGGAGCAGTAGGTATCATAACAGAAATGCATAGTCATGACATGTGGTTAGTTTTAGCAACACACCCAGGAACGGGAGTCCCGGCGGAAATTATTATTCAAAAACCAGACGTTCAAGTAGTGGGTGTAGAGTTGTCTGATGAGCATCTTGAGCATGTTCGTGGCGGGATGTCTCCACAAAAGTTTGCTAATTGGCGAGCAAGTTTAATGAATGATGAAGATAGGTGATCTCGTAAAAATTGTCCATAATGTTCATGATCACAACATGCCTGTGTCTAAAACAGGTATGATAGTAGAGTTTACGGGTCAACAAAAAGACCAGGTCTTAATAATGTTTGATAGTTTTGAGACTTTAAAATTTCACGTTTCACAAATAGCAAGTGTCATAAGCAAAGTGTAATACTTTAGTCGATATGCAATGAATCCTCAGGTACTTTCATTACAATGATTCTTTGTTCTTTGAATCTAGACGAAAAAGCTTCCAAAACTGCACCGGCATCCTCATGATGTTCAACACATATAGTTATATGTGTCCCACCATCATCAGACTGAATGTCTACATTAAATGCACCCTTAGTATGGTCGGGCATGTCTACACGTATTAGCTCTACGACATCTTTTAGGCGCATGTATCTAAATATCAAAGAAGATTAAACATGGCACTTAAGCTAAAAAAAGGTGATATCGTCGCAGTCAAATCGTTTGCGCTAGAAGACAAAGATTTTGTCAAAGTAAGACTGCTTAAAAGAGGGACAAAAGTCCACGGGTGGGGTGCTGATGGATGGGATGGAGAGTTGATCGACCTAGACGACGTCGTCAAACTGATCAAGCACGGAGTGCCCTATGAGAAAGGTGTAATACCAAAAGTCTGGGTATTTGATTTTCATATTGTTAAAAAAATAAGAAAAACATCAAAGTCTAAAAGTTGTAAACCAAAGAGAAAAAAGTTAAAATAGAATATGGTTTAACAAAGGAGAAAACCTATCATGACAATACTTGAAAGCCTTAAGAATCTTAATCTTGACACCGACGCTGTCGTCTCTCTTTCTTACTCTGGTGGGACTGATGTGTTTGTCCACAACGAGACAGAAGTCGACACCGCACTTAGCGATACTGATGTCGTATCCACGTTTGCAGAACTCGTCGCAACACCAGGGCTAAACGCTGAAACGCAATACGGCGGAAACGTTCTAGAATCCCTTCGTAATGAGGGTTTACTTGATGATTATGCCCACGATCATACGTTTTCTGAGTATCTTGCTGAGACAATCACCGACAATTTTTATGACGTCGAGGTGATAGAATACACGACTGAAAAATACGATCACAAGCGGGGCTTTTGCACGCTAAGCGCAGATGTCAACGTTACTATGGGTAATATCCTGAAGTCTGTGCCGTGTCTTATTGGGTGGAAGGCCAGCGTGAAAACTGAAAATGGGACATTAATAGTCGGATAAAAATAAAATAAAAAATGTAAATGTGTGCAAATATTGTCCGCATGAGGTATAATAGAACTATAAGGAAAAAGGAAATACCGCATGTCTTATCACATAACTTTTACTGCTTTCGAGCTCGTCCTCAAGTCTAATACCGATGTCCTGGGTTACATCCAGGAAAAGAACACTGCTCGCGATACCGCTGCAAAATCTGAAGGTTGGACCTTTTGGACGTCAATTTCCGAAACGCTTGCTGAAGAGTTTGACAACGTGTATGATCTCGAGCATATGCTTGCTTGTGGATCGTATAGCGATTTTCATAAAGAAGTGTACGGCCGCAGGCCTTCTAGCGGCTATAACAATCTCACTCTTGTTGAGATCGAATCTGCTATTGATAAGCTTGGTGAGGTGTCTGCTTAAATGGGAACCCACGCCCAACTTGGTTTGAAAATGCCTGACGATTCAATTGTCGGCTGTTATGTTCATTATGATGGTGCAACGATGACAGCACGCATCAATAGATATCTGAGTAAATACACTACAACAAATCTTGCAATGCTTATTTTAACTGCCCAAGGCAGCGGCGGAATTAGATCATTTCACACACCTGATTGGCAAACAGAAGATCCTAAAGATTCTTCAACTGAGCTTCTTGATGACAGTGAGCCTCTCGTAATTGATGGAAACAATTGGAATGAATGGATTTATGGTGCTGCATACAAATATTTGATAAACTATGAAACAGGAAAAATCTCTAAGAGGAGTAGATACTAATGAACTATGAACGAATAATGTGGGAACGCCATGGCGAGCTCGTTGAAAACGACGAAGGATGGCACTATAAGCACTGTAGCACATGTGGTCGAAAGACAGAACATGGTGTAACCGAAGGCTGTCTAGTCTGCGGAGCTGGCAATCGATACAAGAATTCTAAACAGCAAAAGAAATAATGCAACACGACTATAGACAAATCGCCCAAGAAGTGGGTTCTTTGGTACAAGAAAAAAATGAAGCCTACGGTGATTCGTTCGGAGAGGCTTGCAAAGTCCTTGAAGTTCTGTACCCGCGTGGTATTATGCCTAATCAATATACTGACGCGCTAGCAATGATTCGTGTCATTGACAAGCTTTTTCGAATAGCAAACAAGAAAGATGCTTTTGGTGAGAGCCCATGGAATGATATCTGCGGCTATGCTTTATTGGGCATCGCGAACGATTTAGTTGCTAAAGACAATGCCCATGTGGCAACTTTCGAAATGAATGAATAAACCCTTGCAAAAACCCAAAAAACACTAGAATTGTATTCTAAAACGGAGAAAATATGACTAATAATCTTTTAACTAATAACATCCCCCAGCTAGTAGCTTTCATTACTAGCGAAATTCGTACTCGAGCTGACAAAAAGGCCAATTGGGCCAAGTTTAAAAACGAAAATATGGAAACCCTTCGGGAAATGATTGGTCTTCCAGACCGAGCTGACTGCAAGCCAGGTGATGTTATGGGCTTTGACATCGATGATGATAAGAAGCTAATCTTGCTCAACTATACAGGTTCTGCACATAATGTTCTTCATTCTGTTGAAGGCGGCTGGACACCTATGCTTCGGCTGATGCGTGGTTTGGTTTACGAGTTTGGTGCACCAGGTGACCCTCGCGAAGTCAAGCTTGTTTCTCGTGGGTTCGAAAAGTTTTTTAACTTTAATGAAATGCCCCAGACACGTTTGTGGTCTTTGCTAAAGGATGCCCCTGAGGGAGAAAAGGTTGTCTGTCGTGAAAAGGCTGATGGTCATATGATAGAATACTTTTGTCATAACAAGTCTGTCAATGCGACAACTCGAGGAAAGTTTGGAACAGCATCTTCAATCCTAGCATTAAGCATGTTTAGTCGTGCTGACTTTATACTTTCAAGTGTCTTTGCCAAAAAGCGCGGCCATGAACTAATGTCGATTGTTGTAGAACTTGTTCATCCTGACACTGAAGTGCATGTTAACTATAAGGGTCAGCAACAACTCTTTTTGTTAGCAGCATATGATACATCAGGCAACAAGCTTTGCTTGGAGGATATTGAGTATATCGCAAAAGAAATGTCTAACATCTTCACGCTACCTAAGTCAAAATTGATGACAGTGCACGAGATTGTTGCAGATATTCAGAATCGATCCATTCAAAATAACGAAGGTTGGGTTGCCTCGATTGGAGATCAGCTTATTAAGTTTAAGTATGAGACTTATATTGGTATGATGGTTGAGTCTAAGCTGAGTTATAAATACATTATGAATTGTATGAAGAATGACCGCCTAGACAAGATGCTGGTAACACTTCCAGAAGAGATTCGCGAAGTCGCGTATCATATGGTTGATGATGTAAAGCAAAAGACTAACAGGCTGGGTTATCAATCTCTTTACACACTTTATAGTGAAAAAGAAGGCGGCAGCGCATACTTCAAGACAGTTTGTCGAGAATACTGGCGCGCCTGGTCAGCAACTAACTCTTAGACTTGTATCGCCTTAGACGACGGCGAGAGTTCTTAAGTTTTAATAGACTCAAGTAGAGCTCTCGCTGTTCTCTTTTTCTTTGAGTTTCTTTTTGACGATTTTTAATTTTACGTCTAAGTGCTCTTGATAACTTTGAAAGAAGGACAACAGCTGCTATTGAAATAGCAGCTGTGACAAAAACTAATGTGAACCATTCTGACATTGCTTCCTTCCATACGAATCTAATTATTCAACTACATTTTAATGTGAAACATGACCTTACAACAAGGCGAAATAATAAAAGAGATTCTAACAAATAGAGTTGGAATTATTCTTGGAGCGACATCCCTATCTTTTAAACAAAATAAAGTTATTTACGAATGTCTTATTAACGGACAAAGATATTATTTCTGGAAAAATCAGATAAAAAAGTTAATACAAATAAACAGGTATGAAGAATGAAATCAGGAGATCTAGTAACGTTTAACGAAAGTATGCAATTATATTACATGTCACTCAAAAGAGAGGACCTGGCTGTAAAGGCAAAAGATTTATCGATGCTCGTTCTAGACACTGTTTGCTTTACAAAAGGTGATCCTGACTCCAAGCTGGTTACTTGTTTGTCATATTCTGAAAACGACCCATACACAGCAATGTTTCATAGCGAAGATCTTATAGTTCTACAGTCTGATATTGAAAAGCATTATAAATAAATTTCTAGTGCAAAATACTCCAGAATGTAGTATAATAGAACTATAAACAAGGAAAGGAACATATGACTATTCAAATTGGTACCCGAGTTAGAGAATCTGAAATTGATCCTGTCTGGAAAATGTACCCCGGTGAGGTGGGTATTGTCGTCGACAGCGGTGATGCTGAAATGGGAGTCACCCCAACATCACAAGATGCTGGTAGGTTCTGGATAGTCGCCTGGTCTGATAGCAGAATGGTTCATCTGGACACTGAGATTAAGGTCGTTAAACTTGCAAATGAGGTAGTATTATAATGGTTATTGGTGATTTGGTTCGTTATGTTCGAGCATGTCCGGAAGAGGCTCACTTCGTTTTTGAGGTAGCAGCAGTTATGGACGATGATGATGGCTCTTGGGTTATGTTGGTCAAGGAAGATGAAGAGGCTCAAGATGTTGAGGTTTCTCCCGGTGTTATGGGAGGCTTTGGTTGTTGGGAAGAAGCTAAAGAGTTTGAGGTCGTCGAACTTGCAAATGAGGCAGCGTAATGACTGAAATTCTTAATAGCATCAAGGTGAAAGGCTATAACAAAACCCATACATTTCAAGTACAAAGAATCAGTATGGGTGGATTGACCTTCATTCACTTAATTAAAAACAATACAATTATTCTCAACTGCACAGAAAATGAGTTTGAGAAAATGCGAGGACTTTTCAGTGTCTAAAAGAATTTATGTAGATATGGACGGCGTGCTTGTTGACTTTGAAAGCGGCATTAGCGCTCTTTCTCCTGAGGACAAAATACGTTATAAGAATCGTTACGATGCTGCGCCAGAGATTTTTGATCTCATGGTACCGATGCCAGGTGCCTTAGAAGCTTTTGCTTGGTTGCAAGAATATTTTGACGTTTATATTTTATCAACGCCACCATGGAGAAATCCTCAGGCCTGGACGTCTAAACGGATGTGGGTCGGAAAGTATCTGGGTAAGAGCGCAAATAAACGTTTGATTCTTTCACATAATAAACATCTTTGCTCGGGCGACTTCTTGATTGATGATAGAAAGACTAACGGTGCAGGAGAGTTCGAAGGCGAGCTTATTCAATTTGGAAAGGGACAATTTAAAGGTTGGCCTGAAGTTATTAGCTATCTTGAAAAACACATCTCAGCATAAGGCAACATGATGAATAGAATTGAGCAAATTTTTCTTATTGGACTTGGACTAACTATTGGGTTAGCTCACTGGACTTTCTACGTTAAGCCAGCTGATGAGCATCGTTTTTGTGTGATGTCTTGCATGGGGAGTGATAACTCTCGCGAGGCATACAATGAGTGTATTCAAGAAATCGAAGAAGGACGTTACGTTTGTGAGTAAATCTATTATTATTTCAGCGCCTATTTTCAACGCAATTGTTGAAGATCTTGACCAGGGTAAAAAGATTGCTGCGATTAAAAAGCTTCGTACTGATCAACAGATGAATCTTCGTGATTCAAAAGATATTGTAGAAAAGCTAGCTGCAACCAAGGGCTTGGGTGGCCACATGGCCAATTTTCCCATTAATCATGATATCCCTGATCTCCACCCTTCCCCGGTTATTAGATCAGTTATTATTGATATGGGTGACGGCCCTGTTGAAGTTGATGTCGACACACTTCAAATGAAGATTCTGACACAGTTGGGCACAGTAGGCCTGGATACTTGTGCAGATATGCTTCATGTCGTCGATGTTATTCAAGCAATGAATAGCGGAAAGAAAGTTATTATTGAAGAGCTCGAGGAGATGGAAAATGAGGAAAACGATGCGCTGGGAAGTTAAAGAAATGGATGACGGTAAGTGGGGTATCTACCTATGTGAGGAGTTCTGGAAATACCCAGACAAGCCTGTCATTTACGGAGCATCGCGTAACAAGGCTGTCATCACTCAGAGTGTCGAGTGGAAGAATAAGGCAGAGGAAGAGCTCGAGGAGATGGAAAATGAGGAAAGTTAGCATTGGTGACATTGTAGTTTTGAGAGAAAATGGTGTAAGAAGAATCGTTGTTGAAGAACGCGATGAAATTGTCCAAAATAAAGACGCTTTGAATCTTAGAATTGCGTATAAGGTAGCTGGGCCTGAATACTGTGAGCGTTGGTTTCACAATTCAGAAATTGAGAATATCTCTCCAAAAAGACAATGACGATATATTGTAAAATTTTTTGGCAACGTCAGATTAATGTCGTAAAACAGGTTTTAAAAGATAAGTTTGACTACGATATTATTTGTATGACAGACGAAATTGATAGAGCTGACTTTCAAGATCGTATTATATACGTAAATTCAAGATGTCACCCTGAAACAAGATTCTATACACTTTTGCATGAATATGGTCATGTAGAATTGCACGAAGGGGACAATGATGAGCTTCGTGCAACTGTCCCATGCTATCAGTCATTTTATAAAAATCGATGG
>Ga0302132_10000852_pt1 | contig 17401 bp, 14 predicted proteins | sample CB9_321_MG_FD_203113 | JGI IMG/M metagenome (GOLD analysis project Ga0302132, IMG submission 203113) | Marine microbial communities from Western Arctic Ocean, Canada - CB9_32.1 | ecosystem: Environmental > Aquatic > Marine > Oceanic | place: Canada: Western Arctic Ocean | collected 2017-09-19
CATACTATTCTCTATTTGAAGGGTCATAAAACTTTCATGACCACGAAATAATCCGGCTACTGCTCTATCTTTAAGGGTGACATTAGCGCCGGAAAAGAAGAGCTTAAGTTCTGACCCTGAGATTGGTTTATTTGTGAGCTCGGTCTAGCAACCATATAAAACGTCTCGCCTTCAGCAATCATACCTAGGTCAGTTCGGGCTCGTTCCTCTGCCGCCTCTATCCCTTCCTTCAGATTAACCACTTCACCCTCTAATACAGCATTTCTTATCGCAAGCTGGTGATTCTCCTCTGTGCGCTCAGAGAGTTGCGCCTCCAGTTTCCATACCTCACTCATCCCTTCATCAGACAACCACAGTCTCGCCTGCAGGAGAAACAGAATTGATAACATTAAGGTCAACAATATTCGCATAGCATTACTTCACTTAAAGAGTCATCGGAAAGGCGTTGATCCCCGCATAAGAAGCCTTATCACCTAACTGGTTCTCGATCCTAAGAAGCTGATTATACTTCGCCAAGCGATCAGAACGGCTTATAGAGCCTGCCTTAATCTGAGTAGCGGTGGTGGCAACTGCAATATCGGCTATGGTGGAATCTTCAGTCTCTCCGGATCGATGTGAAATAACGGAGGTGTAGTTTGCCGAATTTGCCATATTAATGGCCTCGATAGTTTCCGACAAAGTACCGATCTGATTTGGCTTAATCAGAATGCTATTTGCTATATTCTTCTCTATCCCTATCTTTAGGATCTCTGTGTTTGTAACGAAAAGATCATCACCAACCAGTTGTATACGATCTCCTAGCCGTTCACTTAACAGAGTCCAACCATCCCAATCATCCTCTGCCATACCATCTTCAATGGAAATGATCGGGTAACGTGCAACAAGATCCTCTAGATAACCGCAAAATTCTGCGGGATCAAAATGTTTGTTCTCTGACTCTAAGTGATAGAACCCTTCAGAATAAAATTCAGAGCTGGCAGTATCAAGCCCAAGAAAAATCTCTCGCCCTAAGGTATAGCCTGCATCTTCAACAGCTTCCTCTATGATTTTCAGAGCCGCCTCATTCGACTCCAGATTGGGTGCAAACCCGCCTTCATCTCCAACCGTCGTATTTAAACCTTGCCTATCAAGCACTTTTTTTAAAGCGTGGAATATTTCTGCTCCATAACGCATGCTTTCTGAAAAGTTAGGAGCCCCTACCGGGAGAATCATAAACTCTTGAATATCAATGCTATTGTTCGCGTGCGCCCCTCCATTCATGATGTTCATCATCGGCACAGGCATTTCATAAGAATCAACTTTTGCAAGTGATTGATAGAGCGGCTGTCCTGTGTCATTGGCTGCAGCTTTAGCAGCAGCCAATGACACAGCTAGCATTGCATTAGCTCCTAAACGGCTCTTGTTTGGTGTTCCATCAAGTTTGATAAGCGTCGAGTCCAGTCCCTGTTGATCTGACACATCCAGACCAATCACTGCTGACGCAATATCCCTGTTTACGTTTTCCACAGCCAGAGAAACTCCCCTCCCTAGGTAACGAGATATATTGCTATCACGCAATTCGACTGCTTCTCGAGAACCAGTTGATGCCCCCGATGGCACACCCGCACGACCACGTGCGCCGGTCTCAAGAATTACCTCAGCCTCGACAGTCGGGTTACCTCTAGAATCTAATATTTCGATCCCGCGAACTTCCCTAATATGGCTCATGCCTTCTCCTTAGCCCCTAGTCAAGATGCTCTTCCAAGCTTCCACTCTTTACTGCACTATCAATAGCCTTTAATCGCATCAGCAATGCCTTTAAATTCCTTAAAGGCCATGAGTTAGGACCATCACTTTTTGCTTCATTAGGATTTGGATGAGTCTCAAGAAACAATCCAGCAATCCCAGTCGCTACCGCAGCACGAGCTAACGGCGGTATAAGATGCCGATCACCACCAGACATATCACCCCGACTGCCTGGGCGCTGGACCGAATGGCCCGCATCAAAAACCACAGGACATCCAGTTTCACGCAATGCGACAAGGGAACGCATATCCGCAACCAAATTGTTATAACCGAACATATATCCCCGTTCACAAACCATAATATTTTCATTTCCCGTGGACTTGGCTTTTTCCACAACATTAATCATTTCCCAAGGCGACAGAAACTGTCCCTTTTTAATGTTCACTGGCTTACCGCAAGATGCCACTGCTAGGATAAAGTTGGTTTGACGACACAAAAAAGATGGTGTTTGCATAACATCTACGACCGACGCAACTTCATTTAAAGGAGTGTCCTCATGAACATCGGTCAAAACAGGTAGATTAAGATTTTTCTTTACCGCCTCTAAAGCCTTTAGTCCCGATTCAATACCAGGTCCTCTGAAGCTATCCATAGATGAACGGTTCGCCTTATCAAAGGAGGATTTAAAAATCAGTGGAATACCCAGCTCTACAGTAATTTGCTTGAGCTCTTCTGCAACATCGAGCAAAAAAGACTCTCCCTCGATCACGCATGGCCCTGCGATCAGAAAAAAAGGCTTTGAATTATCGACGTCAAAGCAACAGAGTTTCATTCACTGCCATCTTTTGACAGATTAACCGCCTGACATGCACGCGCTGCAGACACAAAGCTAATGAATAAGGGGTGTCCATTTAAGGGATTAGAGGTAAATTCTGGATGGAACTGGCAAGCAAGAAACCAGGGATGTTCCGATAACTCAATCACCTCAACTAAACCATCCTCTGATACACCCGAAAATGATAGTCCTCTCTCTTTCAACTCATTAAGATAATTATTATTAAACTCATAACGGTGGCGGTGACGTTCAGAAATTGTCTCTGTTTTGTAGATAGAGCGAATGAGACTCTCATCTGCAAGTTGACAGTTTTGAGCGCCTAAGCGCATTGATCCACCAAAATCTGAATCCTTGCTACGCTCCTCGATCGAACCAGTTCGATCCTGCCACTCTGTAATTAGGCCGATCACAGGATGGGGCGTTTCCGGAAAAAATTCCGTCGAATGCGCATTATTTAAGTGAGAAACATTACGAGCAAACTCAATCACTGCAATCTGCAGCCCCAAGCAAATTCCGAGATACGGAATTTTCTTTTCACGTGCTAATTTAACGGACTGAATTTTTCCCTCTATGCCTCGCTCACCAAATCCACCAGGAACAAGAATTGCATCCATATCTTTCAATTTTTCAACGCCTTCCAACTCAAGTTCTTCCGCATCAAAATAATGGATATTCACACGTGTACGAGTATGAATGCCAGCATGCATAAGGGCTTCGGTAAGAGAGATATAGGCATCCTTAAGATTGACATACTTACCAACCATCGCTACGTCGACCTCGGCTTCTGGGTTCGCCTTCGCATCAACTACTGATTGCCATTTAGCGAGGTCTGCAGGAGGCACATCAAGACGTAACTTGTCGATAACGATATCATCAAGCCTCTGCTCCTTAAGCATTAGAGGAATTTTATATAAATCATCCACATCCACGGCAGAGATAACCGCTCGTTGTTCTACATTAGTAAATAAAGCAATTTTTGCTTGATGATCTAGCGGCAAAAACTGTTCTGAGCGACACACCAAAACATCTGGTTGAATACCTATCGACCGCAATTCTTTAACTGAATGCTGCGTTGGTTTGGTCTTAATCTCAGAGGATGCCGCGATATAGGGCACTAAAGTAAGATGTATATAAACGGTTCGATCACGACCCAGCTCCACACCTAGCTGTCTAATAGCTTCAAGAAACGGTAGTGATTCGATATCACCAACAGTCCCGCCTATTTCAACCATGCAAATATCAGCATCACCAGCACTTTTTATCACACTTTTTTTTATCTCATCAGTGATGTGCGGAATAACCTGAACAGTCGCTCCTAAATACCCTCCGCGACGCTCCTTCGCAATGACATTGCTATAAATTCTTCCGGTAGTGAAGTTACTATCGCTACACGTTTTAGTGCTAACAAACCGTTCGTAATGTCCAAGGTCCAAATCTGTCTCAGTTCCATCCTCGGTGACAAATACCTCCCCATGCTGAAAAGGACTCATCGTCCCCGGGTCGACATTAATATATGGATCTAACTTTGTCATTCGTACGGTAAGTCCACGCGCCTCTAGGATTGCTCCAAGAGAAGCAGCCGTGATCCCCTTACCCAAAGAGGAAACAACTCCACCGGTAATAAAAATGAATTGTGTCATTTCCCATCCATATTCATTTAAAAAAATTCCAGGGCCAAGAAATTGGCCAAGATGGCTTTACAAACTACCAAAAGAACCCCGCCACGGCCACTCTATTTAAGTCATAGGGGGATGATTAGTCCACGAAATCTGCCATTTCTGCTTATTTTCTTGGGCATCCTTAGCCACATTGGAAACCCATAAGTCCCCCACCGCAACAAGCTGTTCATCTCTATAAAGCAGTGGAACACGCCCCCTCAACCAAGGAAGTACTCCAGTCTCTTGGAACCACTTCTTTAGCGAACGACTGTGATTGTAGCTTGGAGGTTTGAAACACTCACCACCCACACGAAAACGCACGCTAAGACCTTTTTTTACCCAAATATCCGGCAATCCTTGGCCAGTCGTTGAGACAAGAGATATACGCCCTTCAGGCCCAGACCAAGGCTGAGTTTTTGTAAGCTCACCTATATAGTTATCTCTCGAGCCCATTCCAAAAGGAGCAAAAAGATGGAGAACCCCTCGGTAAATGCGCCCTTCTCCACCTGGCCATTGCACTTGAGTCTCAGCGTCAATCCGCCTAACCTGCAAGCTTTTAAGCAATTCATCCATTTGGACTGAATCAGGAATAGGCAGCCCTGCCCTCCCAATCAAGTGACGAAGTACATTTCTCTGTCGAGAGGCAGAGAGTTCAAGCAAAGCAGCCTGAGATATCCGATCTGGATGAAGAATACCCGAGCTATCTGACTCTGCTACTCCATCAAGAATTTCCTGGGCATCAGCCATCTGCCGAGCCGCCCTCACCGCAGTTTTACCACCCGATGGCCAACGAGTCGTAACCTGCGGCAAGACCTTTTTTCGAATAAAATTACGGTCGAATCTCTCATCCAGATTCATCGGGTCATCGAGCCACTCGAGTTCCCACTCAACACCCATCCCTTGAAGTTCCCTCCGAGTCATATGAAGCAATGGTCTTCCTAAATACCCATTTCCAAATCGATGAAAACTAGAAATACCTCGCATTCCCTTAACACCACTTCCGCGAAGCAACCGAAGCAACAATGTTTCTAATTGATCATCCGCATGGTGAGCAGTCAATAAAATCTCTCCAGGTGCCAATAAGTCCTGAAGAGCACGATACCGAGCCTCTCGAGCTAAGGCCTCGAGGCTATCACCAGATTGACTTTCAATTAGGAGCTTAGAACTTACGTACTCAACCCCTAATGCGCTAGCGGTCTCTCTACAGTGAGCTTCCCATTTATATGAGTCTGTCTGAAGACCGTGATCAATATGCGCAGCACGCACTGTAACCCCCGACTCCAATCGCTGCATGGCAGCTAAGAGAACGGTAGAGTCCAATCCGCCACTGAAAGCTACTACGTAACGCTCTGAGTTCGAAGGGAACCTAGAAAGACTTTGCCTGAGAAGTTTAAGAAACGTTTCCATAGGCTCCACTTGAAGCACAACTGCTAGCTACGAAAGGTCATAGGTCAACTGAGCTCAGACCTAATCCTCCTGATATGCCCCGTAATTTGCCAACCGAAGTCGACGTTTTTTAACTAAGGCACTACTGGAAAAAGACTGTAATTCGTTAGAGGCATTCAGAAGCGAGGTCTGCAGGGCTTCCGCTATTGCTTTTCCATCACGATGAGCGCCACCTAGGGGTTCAGGAATCACTTCGTCGATCAAACCAAGCTTTAAAAGCCGCTCAGCTGTAACGCCAAGTGCCGCTGCTGCTGCTTCAGCTTTCTCTGTACTCTTCCATAGAATGGATGCACAACCCTCTGGTGAGATAACAGAGTAAATGCTGTATTGAAGCATAATTACCTTATCAGCCACTCCGATTGCTAATGCGCCGCCTGAGCCGCCTTCACCAATAATCACACAAATAATTGGAACCCTAAGGCTCGCCATAGTCACTAGGTTTTGGGCAATTGCCTGACTCTGTCCTCGCTCTTCCGCCCCTATGCCAGGGTAAGCACCTGGAGTGTCGATAAACGTGATCAAAGGAAGATTAAATTTCTCTGCCATGCGCATTAACCGCAATGCCTTACGATACCCTTCAGGGCGTGCCATACCATAATTTCGCCGAATTCGTTCTTTTGTATTACGACCCTTTTGATGGCCCAAAACCATTACGGGCTGACCTTCTAACCTTGCCATACCACCCACTATTGCAAGATCATCTGCATACATTCGATCCCCATGGAGCTCTTGAAACATCGTGAAACATCGAGAAATATAGTCTAGCGAATATGGCCGTTGAGGATGACGCGCCAACTGTGTTATCTGCCAAGAGGATAAACCAGAAAAGATATCGCGCGTTAAAACCTTGCTTTTCTTCCTCAGTCTGCGAATCTCTTCGCTAATATTTACCTCTGAATCATTACCAACGAATTTCAGCTCGTCGATTTTTGACTCAAGCTCAGCAATAGGCTGTTCAAAATCAAGAAAATTAAGATCCATTTTAAGACTTTACCTGCAAGCGTGAAACACTGACAAGCACAGAATATCCAAAGAAAAAATCGCCAACACGATTATTTGAGAGATATCATTAAACAAAATGCTTTGGGTAGTGTATTGAGTAATTTTCAGCACCAAGCAATACTCCTAATCGTTCTCGCAACTCGCGAGTTGGCTTAACGGTCCAGCGGTCACCACATGTCAGAGATGCACTAGCAGTTGGTCCAGAATACTCTAGACAAACTTCGCAGCGACCATTCATAAATGGCTGGAGAGTATCCTTTAGATTAAGCAAAAAATCGGTGCCATTTTTATCTGCTGGCCATTGGATAGTGATTCGCCGAGCATATTCCTCTATCGTATCATCCACTGGCTTTATCCGCTGCGCTGTCACTTGCCATGCGTTCGAAAATTCATCGAACCGAAGCTGACCTTCAACAACCAATGCAATATCTTTGGCAATCAAATGTTTACACTGGTTATACACATCATCAAACAGAACAACTTCTAGTCGATCAGTATTATCATCTAAAGTGACACAAACTCTGCTACGACGACGAATAACATCAACAACCAATCCAGCCATGGTGACTTCTTTTCGCAAACCCTTCACATATCCATTTCTGCCACCTTCCGGAAGGGTGTCAATTAAATTTCTAATAGACCCATGAGTGAAGTGTGCGCAGTGTTTTGAGTACTCATCAAACGGATGCCCCGTTAAATAAAGACCTAAACTTTCTCTTTCAGCGCTAAGTCTTTTGCTCTCACTCCAATCAGGAATCTGCGTTAAAAATTGATCGAAGTCGGCAATTGTCTCCTGTTCAGCAAACAGAGTTCCCTGACCTACTGCCTTTGCATGCGCAGTATGCTCAGCCAATTTTAGGACATTGGGAATAGCCACCATCAGTGTTGCTCGGTTTTCTCCAAATTCATCAAGAGCTCCACAACGTGTTAATGCTTCTAATACTCGCCTATTAAGGCTTTCAACTCTTCTGCATAAATCCGGAAGACCAGCAAAAATTCCATGAGTTTTCCGGTCTACAACTATCCTGCCTATAACGGCCTGGCCAACCCCCTTAATAGCCCCCAACCCATACCGGATTGAATCATCATTTATAGCCAAAAACTCAAAAGAAGAAGAATTAATATTCGGCAATTCAAGCTTAATCCCAAACTGGGAACAATCATGTTTCAACATAAAAAGCTTGTCTGTGTTATCCGCATCCGCAGTGAGTACCGATGCCATAAAATCTGCTGGATAGTGTGTCTTCAACCAAGCAGTCTGATAGGCAATGAGCGCATAGGCAGCTGAGTGCGATTTATTGAATCCATAACCCGCGAATTTTTCCATCAAATCAAACACTTTCCCAGAAACATTCCTATCAATTCCCTGCTTTGCAGCACCCTCTAAAAAAACTGAACGCTGCTGTTCCATTTCTTCCAGCTTTTTTTTGCCCATAGCGCGTCGCAAGAGATCTGCCCCCCCAAGTGAGTAACCTGCCATCACTCTAGCGATCTGCATAACCTGTTCCTGATATAGGATCACTCCATAAGTCGCCTTCAAGATAGGCTCAAGAATCGGATGAAAATAATCAATAGGGCTAGAATTTTTTCCATGCCTACGATCGATAAAATCTTTAACCATCCCTGACTTAAGGGGACCTGGACGATACAAAGCAAGAAGCGCGACCAAATCATCAAAACAATCCGGCTGAAGCTCTTTTATCCAGCGACGCATGCCAAAAGATTCCAACTGAAAAATGCTAGTAGTAGAGCCTTTCTTCAAAAGATTATAGGTTTTCGAATCACCCCCAGGAATCTGATCTACCTGAATTGACTTCTCCCCAGGCTTTATTCTATTTAGGTTAATTGACTTCAATGCTCGATCAATAATCGTTAGCGTTTTTAAACCTAAAAAATCGAACTTTACGAGACCAAGAGCCTCAACGTCGTTTTTATCAAGTTGTGTCAGCATGCCCCCACCCGGTTCACAGTAAAGGGGCATAAACTCCGTTAATGGTTCAGGGGCAATGACAATTCCACCTGCATGAGTTCCAGCGTTTCGAGCAATCCCCTCAAGCTGTTGAGCCATATCAATTAACGTACTTACTTCTTCTTCTGACTTGTACAGTTCTTTTAATTCATCATTCTCAGATAACGCATCCTTAAGTGTAATCCCTATCTCAAACGGAATTAGCTTTGCAATACGGTCAACATAACCATACGGCATCCCAAGCGCACGCCCCACATCTCTTACAACTGCACGCGCAGCCATTGTTCCAAAAGTAATAATTTGAGACACACGATCACGACCATACCGCTCGGCCACATATTCAATCACTCGATCTCGGCCATCAATACAGAAATCAATATCAAAATCCGGCATGGAAACACGCTCTGGATTCAAAAATCGCTCAAAAAGAAGCTCATGTTCTATAGGATCTAGATCGGTAATACCAAGTGCATAAGCCACGAGAGATCCAGCGCCAGAACCACGTCCTGGCCCTACCGGAATGTCATTCTCCCGTGCCCAACTAATGAAATCTGCAACTATCAGAAAGTATCCTGCGAAATCCATCTCACAGATCACACCGAGTTCTTGGTCTAGCCTGCCTTCATAGCTCGTCTTTCCTGATAGTCCTCGAATACTAAGCCCATCGAGCGATTTCTCCCTAAGATACCCAGCTGGGTCTTTACCCTCAGGAACACTTAAATCAGGCAGACACGGTTGTCCCAAAGATAGCTGGAAGCTACATCGTTGTGCTATATGAAGGCTATTAGCGAGCGCCTCCGGAAGATCAAAAAAAACTTCAGCCATCTCAGCTGAGGACTTTAAGTATTGATCTTCCGTGTATTCTCTAGGCCGTGTGGGGTCATCCAGGGTTCGTCCGCGCTGAATACAAATTCGAGTCTCATGTGCCTCAAAGTCGTCTCGTCGAACAAACCTAACGTCATTAGTTGCGACGATCGGTACCGCATATTGGCTTGCAAGATTTACCGCACGAGCCACATGAATATCCTCATCCACCCGTCCAACCCTATGAAGCTCCAAGTAATAACGACCCGGGAAACGAGTCGTCCATTCATCTAAAATCTCTGAAGCACTCTCAGGATTAGCACTCAGCAAAGCTCTACCAATCTCACCAAACTGGCCTCCCGAAAGAGCAATGAGTCCTTCGAGTCTGTCAGGTTTTAGCCATTCCTTAAGAAGCATTGGCTCCGCATGTTGCTGTCCCTCTATGTACCCAAGCGTCAACAACCGGCTCAGATTTTTAAATCCCTCTACATTAGTGCATAAAAGTGAGAGTCGACTCGGCTTCCTATCTTCTTGGGACTCCCCTACCCAAACATCCGCGCCAATTATCGGCTTGATTCCATGTTTAATGGCAGTTCGATAGAACTTCACCATCGCAAACACATTACTCTGATCAGTAAGAGCGATAGCAGGCATACGCATCTGTTCAACCTGCTCCAATAGAACTTGAACGCGCACCACACTGTCTACGAGCGAAAATTCACTGTGAACGGCTAAATGAACGTATTCAACCATCAACTGACGCACGTTTGACCGGAGAAAAACTCTTACGATGTATTGGACACGGCCCAACTCGGCCAAGTGCTGCAAGGTGATACGGCGTACCGTACCCCTTATTTGAATCAAACCCATATACAGGATAGCGAAGATGCCATCTTCGCATCAAACGATCCCTATAAACCTTAGCAAGAATGGAAGCAGCGCTGATCGCTGGCACTAATTGGTCGCCATGAACCACCGCATAGGCCATAAAAACATAACTCTCATCTTTGAATTTAGGAACCTGCGTTCCATCCACCTTAATAATGTTCGGTTTAAGCTGAAGCTGCTTAACTGCACGTTCCATCGCTAGCAATGTAGCCTGCAGTATATTTATATCATCAATCTCACTAGGCTCAGCAAGCGCGACTGCAAACGCAGCTGCATTCTGCCGAATCACTTTTGCAAGCGCGACTCTACGAACTTCGCTCAAAAGCTTTGAATCCTTCAAGCCTTTGATTGGACGGTCATCATCCAATATGACGGCAGCAGCAACTACGGGTCCCGCAAGTGGTCCACGCCCAGCCTCATCAACCCCAGCCAAAATAGCCCCTTGATTGATAAAAGCTAGACTCTTTTGCATGAATTATGGTGACTCGAGTGTGACACTCAATAGCTCCAATACTGCATCTGCAGCGCCTGCGCTTGCATTGCACCGCAACTGCTCATGGATCGCGCAAAATGAATCATACCAGCCAAGATCTGCCTCTTGGCTATTGATTTCATTTAGAAACAAGGATAGTGAAGGACCTAGAACTTCTGGACGTATATTTTTCTGAAGAAACTCGGGCACTACCTGCCTATCTGCAAGAAGATTAGGCAGAGAGAAATAATTTAGTCGATTTAATCCTAGAAGCCTCATAATCCGATAAGTAACCCCTGAAATCATATAACCGACAACCATCGGTCGCTTGACCAATAACACCTCTAAGCTTGCGGTTCCAGATGCGGTTAACACCACATCCGCAGCCCCCATCACCTCCCTAGCCTGCCCAACAAACAACATCGTTTCAGTATTTAACTTAATATTACGCGTCATTTTCAAAAAGATTTCGCAAGTCTCCTCATTCGCCAAACCAACCAAAATCTTGAGTGCAGGGTTATGATCACACAACCACTTAGCAGTTCTCATATAGGGGCTGGCTAGTCTAGAGACTTCAAACTTTCGGCTGCCTGGAAAAACAGCTAAATAGGGGCCAGAAAGGGGGATGCCAAGGGCTTTTCTAGCTGACTCTTTATCAGTCTCCATAGGGATAGAGTCTGCTAAAGGGTGCCCCACAAAACTCGCATTAACGCCATGCAGATCATAAAACTTCGTTTCAAAAGGCAACAAACATAAAACCAAATCGGCTGCTTTCGATATTGCTCCCACCCGAGATTGCCGCCATGCCCATACCTGAGGACTAACATACTGAACGGTTGGCAGACCTATTTTTTTTAGTGCTAGTGCTATCGGCAAATTGAAGTCCGGAGAATCTATACCAACAAAGACATCCAGATCGGCTTCTTGAAATCGCCTCAACAACCTCGTTCGCAGTCGGAGTAGTCTTGGCAAGTGCCGCAATACTTCAACAAGTCCCATTACGGATAGCTCTTCCATACGCCACCAAGGCTCGCAACCGGCTGCAATCATCTGTGGACCTGCAATACCCACGAAACGAGCATCTGGAACACGCTCTTTAATTGCATTGATTAGACCAGCTCCCAAGGTGTCCCCAGAAGCTTCCCCCGCCACAATACCAACTCTCAGCACTCGGTCGCCTTTTTATAAACCTGCCCACACATAAAAATCACTAACGAATAACTCCACGAGAACTCGCACGCACAGACTCCAGAAGCATCACTATTTCTTTCTGGGTTTCAGCGCGTTTTTCAAGTTTCTTCACTGCGTCCTCAAGCTTTAACCCTTGTCGATATAAGATACGATAACCCTCTCGGATGTTGCTTATCTGGCCAACAGAAAACCCGCGACGCTTAAGACCTTCTGTGTTTATTCCTCGAGGCACAGCCGGTCTACCAGAGGCCAACACATACGCTGGCAAATCCTTTGTCACTGCAGTAAAAATACTAGTAAATGAATGTTTACCAATATGGCAAAACTGATGCACCGCTGTGAATCCCCCGAGAATTGCCCAGTCGCCAATGTGGACATGCCCGCCCAAGGTAGTGTTATTCGCAAATATAGTCTGATCGCCGATGATGCAGTCATGGGCTATGTGGACATAGCTCATTATCCAATTATCATTTCCTACACGAGTCTCTTCTCTATCCTGCACCGTTCCGCGATTAATAGTGCAATATTCACGAATCGTATTACGATCACCAATTACAAGCCTAGTAGGCTCACCACCATACTTTTTGTCCTGCGGGTCGTCACCGATAGATGCAAACTGAAAAATATGGTTGTCTCGGCCTATGATGCATGGGCCTTTTAAAACGACGTGGGATTCAATACGAGTGCCCGAACCTATTTCGACATCATCACCAACTATAGAATAAGGCCCAATAGATACATCTTCGTGCACGCGCGCACTCGTCGAAACCACTGCACTATCATGAATCATGGGTTTTTCCTGAAGTCTTTGAAATCTCTGTATTTGCCAAAACTCGAAACCTGGAATGTGCTACGTCCCGACTATCGACTTGTGCCAAAGCATCAAAACTCCAGAAATTGAGACGATGAGAAATCAACTTTACGGTTACAACCAACCGATCTCCGGGGCAAACCAGTTGTTTGAAACGAGACTTTTCAATAGAAACAAGGTAGAGAGTGAAGTTTTTGTCTGCATTAGCCAAGGTTTCCCAAACCAGCACTCCAGCCGCTTGAGCCATCACCTCAACAATCAAAACGCCCGGCATAACCGGGTGTCCCGGAAAATGACCAGGAAAATAAGGCTCCTCTATAGCCACATTTTTTACCGCCACAATAGACTTTCCGGGAGTACAACTTACGACACCATCAATCAAAAGGAATGGGCTTCGATGCGGAATTCGCCGCATAATTCCATTAACATCGATACAGTATTTTTCAGTCACCTGTATCATTCTCGCGGATAACTTGCCCAAAGCGGGTCACGCTATCCAAAGTTTTAAAGCGAGCAGCATTTCTACGCCAACGTGACGCTTTGTCGACAGACAAAGCACCAGAGTATGTGCCTGGTTCTGTGACAGATTGAAGGATCGTGCTGTGAAAAGTGAAAATAGCATCATCACAGATTTTCAGGTGCCCTACAGCGACTACGGCTCCACCAAACATGCATCGCCTACCAATGGTAGTGCTACCAGCAATACCACACAAAGCCGCCATCACAGTATGCGCTCCAATATGCACGTTATGACCAATCTGGACCAGGTTATCCAACTTTACCCCATCTTCGATAACCGTGTTTTCAATGGTTCCTCGGTCAACCGTAGTATTCGCACCGATTTCCACATCATTTCCAATCAAAACACCACCTAGCTGTGGAACTTTGACCCATAAACCACCGTCATGAGCAAAGCCAAATCCATCACTTCCGCAAACCACACCTGAGTGAAGAATACATCGCTTACCTATTTCCACCCCAGCCATCAGAACCACACGTGGTGCCAGCCATGTCTTAGAACCGATTATGACATTAGCACCAACAACAGAACCCTCACCAATAACCACAGATTCCCCTATTTGAGCTCCTGGACCAACAACTGCATGAGCACTCACTCTCGCCGAACCAGATACTTTCGCATCCGCAGCTATACTTGCGGTTGAATGGACATAAGGGTCAGCAGATACGGTAGTAGGGTGCAAAAATGCTGCTACTCGTGCATATACCGCATAAGGATTAATAGCTACTAATGCAGGTACCGGGCAACTTTCTTGATGACGTTCTTCCAGAATTACAGCGCCAGCACCCGTAGTCTTAAGCTGTGCAATGTACGCAGGGTTGGCAAGAAAACTTATCGCAGTGGGCAACGCGCCTGATAGCGTCCCAACGGAATCTACAACTACAGTGGGGTCACCACGAATTTCGCAGTCAAAGCGATCAGCAAGCTCACCTAGCGTGGTGGGCATCGCTATTTAGGTACTAGAACTGTATTTCAGGTGCCCCATGTTTAGGACCCCCCATCATCGCCCTCATAAGCGGCTTGAAGACTAAGAAGCACATCATCTGTAATATCAACGGCCGGGCTAAAGTATAAAGCTTCACCAACTACGAGATCATAACCAGCATCTGTCGCATAGATTTGCACTTCCTGCAGCAGATAAGACTGAAGCGCACCTAAAGCTTCATTACGACGAATATTAAGATCTTCAATATACTCGTCTTGCGCTCGCTGCCAATCACGCGCTTCTTCTCTGAGTTCACGCTCAAGTCTGAATCGCTCGGTCTCCCCCATTACCGCCCCATCTCGCTCATACGTCTCTTGCTTTTCTTGCAATAGTTGCTGTGTTGCTGCGATTTCACGCTGACGCGGTGCAAATTCATCCTGCAACTCAGCAAGCACTGCCTGCGTCTGTGGTGCTTGATCACCCAATCGGGCGCTATTAATAACACCGATTTTAAGACTAGTTACCTGCGCACTTGCATTAAACGTAATAAGTAAAGCGCCTACTAATAACACCATTTTCATCGTTATCCCCAATCTCAACTGCATCCCCATGTCTTAGTCCCTAGCCATTTATTAAAAAGCGTTTCCAACTGTAAACTGAAATACTTCTGTCCGGTCCTCAAAAAGTCTTTTGGTTTCTTCTTGAGGATTGAGCGGCTGAGCTACACTGAATTTTAACAGACCCACCGGAGCAAGCCATTCTACACTGACCCCGACCGAATGTTTTAAAGCATCAGAATTATAATCATAAGATAGGGGATCACCTAACCGGTCAAGAAACTCAACCCCGCCAGTCGAAAACACGCCTCCTACATCGTAAAATAAGGTCGCTCGAGCTTGAGTTCGAAAAGCTTCAGGAATTGGCACTACAAGTTCCAACTGATTTGCCAACATTAGGTTACCACCATACGGATTATTCCAAGAATCTCTTGGCCCCATAAAGCTTTCTCTATAACCGCGGACGGTTCCAGGTCCACCACCGTAGAAATTACGAAAAGGCGGTAAAGATTTTGTACGATCACCATAGGCATCACCAAATGAAGTAATGGAATTAAACCGAATCATCCATTCGTCATAAATCGGCACAAACGTTGTTAAGGCGAGGGAGCCAACATAATACTCGACCTCACTACCAGGGATAGAGCCACTGAGGTTTACAGCCACACGAGAGCCGCTTGTTGGGAAAATCACCCGGTTCCGAGAATCAAATTGCCAGCCCATGGAAACATCCCATGTCTTCAGGGAAGTTGCATAAAAGTCTTTTCCAGCACTAGGGACCGCTTCTCCGTGATCCCTAACCCAATCGTTAGCCTGCTTTGAACTCCACGAATTAGTCGCAAGCTCCGATAGAGAATATGACAATCCAAACGAGATAAACTGAAATTCAGTAACAGGGTAAGACCAAGTGGATCCTAGCGTGACAGTCTCCGTGGAGAAGTCAGACGCCTCAGCCGTAAACTGTTTTATATCTCGCCAATTCACAGAAAGCTGCCGCGACAAACCATCTATCGTCAGATAGGGATCCGTATAATCGACCATGGCCTGCTTGTAATATTCGCCTCCATTTAATGTTAACCCAACGCGATTTCCAGTCCCCATAAAGTTGGAGTGGGTAAAGTTACCATTTAACGTAGCTCCATAATATTTGGAAAATCCTAATCCACCACCAAATTGTCCTGGCAATCCCTCCTCTATTTCAAAGTCTAAATCGACGATATCAGTCGTCCCCGGCACCGGTACCGTGTCATAGTCTACGGCCTCAACATAGGCCAACCTCTGAATGCGCACCCGGGAACGTTCCACATTTATATTAGAAAGGTAAGCTCCTTCAAGCTGACGCATCTCGCGACGAAAAACATCATCATTAACATTATCCGCACCATTAAAATTTATACGACGGACATAAACACGATTCTTTGGATCGACAAAGAATGTGATCTCAGCCTCTAAAGTTTCCTCATTTAAGTCTGCAATCGCCCGCACATCAGCAAAAGCATAGCCGTCCACACCAAATCTATTTCTGATGAGTTGCTCACTTACCGTAAGAAGCTGCTGAGAAAACATCTCCCCAGGATTTGCTTGGATATGAGTTCGAAGTTCCTCTGCCGGCACAATCAAATCGCCAGTCACTTTAATATCTGAAATGGTGTATCGATCACCCTCCGTAATATTTATAGTAATAAATATGTCTGCGTTATCAGGGGAGATTGCCACCTGAACGCTGTCATATCGGAAATCTGCAAAACCCCGATCCATGTAAAAAGCGACTAGAGTCTCTAAATCTCCCTCCAATTCTACCTTGCCATATCTGTGGTCATTTCTGAACCATGACAGCCAGTTGCCAGTGCTCGACGTGAAATCACTGATAATTTCTTTATCATTAAAACTAGTATTACCAACAACATTGATTTGCCTGATTATCGCACGTTCACCCTCTTCGATTTGTATATCAACACGAACCTTATTGTCGCCAGTATCTTCAACCGTAGACTCCACTTCCACCGCATAGCGTCCACGCGTGAAGTACTGTTCTGTTAGACCCCGAGTTACTTGGTCGAGGACAGTTTGGTCAAAAACCTTTCCACGAGTTAAACCAAGCCGACGTAAATTATCTTCAAGTTGATCAGTCTCAATTTCGGAGTTTCCATCAAATGTAAAGTCTTCGATAGTAGGGCGTTCTAACACCGTTATAATTAGCGTATCGTCATTACGGCGAAACTCCACGTCAGCAAAAAAACTAGTTAGATAAATAGCCCTTATAGCTTCTTGAACACGCTGAGGCGTGAGCGTGTCGCCGATGTTGATCGGAAGATAATTATATATCGTGCCGTCCGAGATACGTTGAGCACCTTCAATCTGAAAGTTTCGTACAACCCAAGAATCATCAGTTTGCGAATACACTGCCTCAGCTAATAGCAGTGAAAGCAAAACCATTATGCTGGCATTTTTCCAGTCACTTAACATCAACCAAACATCCTGGTTAGATCGTTATAAAACGCAAAGCTCATCAAAATAAACATCAAAAAAATGCCTACTTGCTGTCCTATTAGCATCGCGTGCTCCGAAACAGGTGAACCCTTAACCAGCTCTACTAAT
>Ga0302132_10000856_pt1 | contig 17372 bp, 19 predicted proteins | sample CB9_321_MG_FD_203113 | JGI IMG/M metagenome (GOLD analysis project Ga0302132, IMG submission 203113) | Marine microbial communities from Western Arctic Ocean, Canada - CB9_32.1 | ecosystem: Environmental > Aquatic > Marine > Oceanic | place: Canada: Western Arctic Ocean | collected 2017-09-19
GGACGTATCCCGCCGTGCCCACAATGACGAACACTTCCTAGGGCTAGGAAAGTCCAGAGAAATCGCGGAAGAAAGCGTATCATGGTTTCTTAAGTCGATACTCGGGCAACTCGTCTCCGAATTGTGGAGTCGAAACCGCAAATGGCCGTCTCAACCTGCCAGGAAGCTAGGAGTTATGCGGCATTCCGGCCATTTTTTCCCTTGACCTGCCTCCCAGGCTCGCTTACCGTTGGTTCAATTGTGATCTGCAGGGCCAAGAACACTTGAATGATGCGGCTTTTCAGGTGATCCGATAGCGAACTGGAGCAAGCGCTCCAGGCCTGCAAGAAGGGCGGCTTCGGCCGCGACATGTAAACACTATTCTTGTTACTAGGAGCAGCCTAATGAACAAGTCCGATCTCATCGACGCACTTGCCAACGCGACTGGCATGACGAAGGCCGATGCATCGCGTGCAGTCGACGCGCTTTTTGCCCCGTCCGGCGGCATTATCTCCGCGGCACTCAAGGGTGATCGCCGTGTGCAGATCACCGGTTTCGGTACGTTTGAGTCCAAGCACAGGAAGGCCCGCATGGGCCGTAATCCTCGCACGGGTGAAGCAATCCAGATCCAAGCGACGAAGACCCCCGGCTTCCGTGCCGGTAAGGGCTTCAAAGACGCGATCAAGTAGAAAGCGTTGGTACGTCTGGCTAGCCGGCGCCGCACCGGCTGACAGACACATAAGAAAAGAGGCCGTACCACTTTCGGTGGTGCGGCCTCTTTTCTTATGCGCTGCCTAGGAAAGCGCTGGCATTAGCGCGTCGGAGGGCCTTGTCGCGATCCGCCGCCACCCCTCTTGGGCCGATCGAAGTCGGCCCTGACAGCCCGACCTGAGATGGTGGTGCCGTTCAGCGACTTGATTACCTGTTGAGCCATATCGTCGTGGACCTCTACGAGCGTGTGACTCTCCTTGATATCGATTCGACCGACAGCCTCGCCGTTCACGTTGGCTTCGCCGGTAATCGCCCCCAAGAGGTCTCCTGTGGTGACGCCGTCCCGTTCACCCACGCCCAGAAAGAGTTTGGCCCAAGCGGGCTGGGCGCCCGGGGCGCGAGGTGCCGGAGATGCCGCGGCGCCGCCAGCAGCGCCGGCGCCAGTGCCCTTTCGCAACAACGCCACCGCCGCCGCCGCGATCTCGGCTGGCGCGAATTCGGTGAACAGCGGTTCCAAGGCCAAAAGGTAAGGCGCGGTGTCTTCGCTCTGGACCGCTTCGCGCAACATCAAGTGGATCTGCGCCACAGCGTTGTGCGAGGCATCTTCTGCCGGCGGCGACGGAATCACCGTGTAGCCGGTCTGTCGCGCCGTGGCTCGGAGGTGCGGGATCTCACGGGCGAGGACTACGACAAGGTTCGTCTCGGACAGGGCGTGCCGGCGATCCATGGTGTCGGAATCGGTCGGTGCGTCACAGCTGAGTACGGCAACGCCTTCGACGCCCTGAACGGCCTCTCTGGCCTCTAGCGCGTCCACACCGAGCCATACAGGCACCGAGGGGTCTCCGGGCGCCCCCGCCACGTAACCGTGCAGCGTGAGGTAGTCTCCGACGTCGGCTGCCCGGTCCTCGCTGCGGCAGAATACCAGGACGTGCCGGAAGTCGTCCGCTAGGAGGCTATCGACGAGCTCCAGTACGGCGGCTTCTCTGGGCTCGGGTGCGATGCGGAAACGAAGCGTGCCGCGCCGAGGCCCATCCTCCGAGGAGGTGTCTTCACCCGGGAGCGTCATCGCACGTTTGACGTTGGTGTCCACGAAGGCAGCGACGCCTTCTGTCACCGGCAGCGCCGTCACGACCCGCTGGCACTCTTTCGGGAGGTACTCGAGGACACGCTCTACTTCATCGACTCCGCCGAACGCCTCCATCTGCGTCATTTGTTCGATGATCAGAGCCTTGACGGCGTCGAGCTTGATCGAGCCGTCCTTCGTGGCGGCCAAAACATCAGCAGGTGTCCCGAACAGGAGTGTCGCTTTCCCCGGAAGCACCCAATGAGAGCCGAGGGCGGCGACCGAATGACCGGTCGATGCTGCCAGGCGTCCCACCGTTTCAGCCAGATGGTCTGCTCTCTCAGCCGAAGGCGCCAACACGATGGCCTGCGGTGAGGCTTCGCCCACCTCGATCCGATCGAGCAGTGCCGCGCTCCATGTGACGGTGACCCCACTGCCGGGGCCTGCCGCGAGTAGGAGGTTGTTTCCGCGTCGAAGCACGGGCACGGCTGCTTCCTGCAGCGGCGTTGGGATTTCGATCCCTTCCGAGGCAAGCGCCTCGGCTAGCTCAGGGCTGAGCCCGAGCTCTTCAAAAGAGTTCACTTTTTATTAGGCCGTTTAGCTCGGCTCGCCGGACCCGGGACCACCGCGGTCACCTGGCTCGTACGGCATCTGGTTCAGGAGGCGCTGGACTTCGTAGTCCATGCGAGAGGTACGTAGCCGGTCCGTCGTCGCAACAACGTCCGTATACGGGCCGTGCCGGTGCGCGGTCACCGTGACAGTGCCCTCCGCTCCGTTGTAAGTCGCGCTGTGGCCCGTGCTCTTCGACTGCGTGAGGCCGAGCATGTCGGGGAGAAACTCCTCCGCTTCGGCCAGCACTTCAGTCGGCGCCAATGCCGTCTTCCGCTGATATCCTGCCATGGTGCCCGTTCTGGGTTCAGGTCGCACTGTAAAAGGCCGTTACCGGCCGGCTAGTAAGGTGCCGATGGCAGCCTGGTTGTGGAAGCCCTCCAGGCGCGCGTCGGGCGTTACCAAGCACGGGACGGTGCTGACTCCGGCGGCATCAGCCGTTTCTGTCAGGTGCCCGGCCTCCGCCTCGAACCGGTCCACGTCCAAGACTGCCTTCGTCTCCGTGTGGTCCAGGCCCAAGCTTCGGCCGATTCCCACGAGAATGTCGACCCTTCCGATGTCGAGTCCCTTCACGAAGAAAGCGTTGAAGATCTCCTCAAGCGCGTCACGCCCCAGTCCGCTTGTTTCCGCGTGCAAGAAGAGTTCGTGCGCCTTCCGTGACCGGGGAACCAAATGCGGCACGAGGAGGGACTCCGCCGTGAGTGACTGCGCTTCTGACCAACGAGACTCCCAACATAGGTCTGCCGGGTCCGTGAGCTCTGCCGGGGCCGGGCGTAGCTCGAAGGGCACTCGCGTCACGCGAACGCCGGACTCGTGCTCCACAGCGCGGATCTCGCGGTCCACCAGAAACGACATCGGGTCGACGGCATCGAAGTAGTATTTGGGTAAGGTGGCGATCATGGCCGCAAAGGTGTCTCTGGTGTTGCGAATCGACCAGGGCATTGCCCTGCTTCCGACCCGCTTCCCGGGCTATATTCCGAACCCGCAGCTACTCAGTGAGGCAGACATGCAGTTCAGCTCAAACATCGAGACGCTCAAGCCATCGGCCACCATTGCCGTCAGCACGCTGGCGAAAAAGCTGGCCGGCGAAGGCCGTGATGTCGTGAATCTGAGTGCCGGTGAGCCGGACTTCGACACGCCCACCTTCATTGCTGATGCCGCCGTACAGGGTATCCGAGACGGCCGGACGCGGTATACGCCACCTGCGGGGCTTCCGGAACTGAAGAATGCGATCGCGGCGCATTTGGAGGCGCGCGCGGGGCGGGCCATCGATGCGAACGGGGTCGTGGTCACCGCTGGTGTGAAGCAGGCGCTGTTCAACGCGTTCTTCACTCTGTTTGGTCCGGGAGACGAAGTGCTCATCGCGGCCCCGTACTGGACGACGTATCCCGCGCTGGTGTCCATCTCGCGTGCCGAGCCGATTACGGTCTTCGGCGAGGAAGACAACGACTTCAAGATCACCACCGCGGATCTCGACCGAGTGGTGACGGACCGTACACGCGGGTTGGTTTTGAACACTCCGTGCAACCCGACCGGAGCGGTCTACACTCTCGACGAGCTCGACGCGATCGCGCAGTGGGCTCGCGACAAGAAAATCTGGGTCGTCAGCGACGAGATCTATCGCAACATCTATCATGACCCCGCGCATGAGGCTGCACCGGGTTTCCTGAATTTGCCGGAATCGTCCGTGGGTGATTTCGTGCTCGTAGACGGTGCTTCCAAGAGTTATGCGATGACCGGATGGAGAGTCGGCTTCTCGTATTGCTCCAACGATGTAGCGAAGAAGTTCACTGCCTTGCAGAGCCAGATTACCTCGAACACGACGACGCCGTCACAGGTTGCCGCGATCGAGGCATTCTCGAATGTCGAAGCGGCCTCGGAGTCCATGCGGTCCATGGGTGAGGCGTTCAGGCGCCGTCGGGATCTCGTGACTTCCCGCATGACCGAGTTCATGCCCGATCTGCCTTTCATTCGCCCGGAGGGAGCGTTCTATCTGTACTTCCGTGTGGATTCTCTCTTCGACGACGAGATCCAGGACGCGACCGCGTGGTGCGGCCGTCTGCTCGAAGAGCAGGGAGTGGCGCTGGTACCTGGCGCTGCCTTCGGTGATGACCGCTGGGTGAGGATGAGCTATGCGGCGGCGGACGAAGTCCTAGAAGATGCCCTGGGTCGGATTGCTGCGATGGTTGGCGCGCCGGTCTAGAATCCTTCGGTCGGGTTACGCGAGCCCTGCCACCACTCGCCTCGTCGCTGCCAGCGATGCCGGGACGTAGGAGGCGCCGAACAGGTTCACGTGGACGAGCAGGAAGTAGAGCTGATACAGGTCACGCCTAAAGACCTCGTATTCGTCCGAGATGGGGGTGACGCTGTCGTACGCGTCGTAGAAGCCCTGACCGAAGCCTCCGAAGAGTTCGCTCATGGCCAGGTCGACCTCTCCGTGCCCACGGTACACCGCTGGATCGATCAACACCGGAGTGCCGTCTTCCGCAGCGTAGGTGTTGCCGCTCCACAGGTCGCCGTGTACGAGCCCTGCCTCGGTGATGTCCCTCAGGGCCGCTGGAATGACCTCGAGGACCTGATCCATGGTCGTCTCGGTCAACAGGCCTTGTTGGCGAGCGAGGTCTAGTTGCGGAGCGATTCGCTGATCTCGCCAAAAGTCCGGCCACGTTGTTGTTGCTGCGTTGGATTGGGGCAGAGAACCGATCCAATTGTCGCGGTCCCATCCGAAGTCGTTGGATGCCGCCTCTCGGTGCACCGCGGCGAGGCCTTGGCCGAGGCTCTCTTGGTAGGATGGGGTCGCGGCTCCTGGAATGATGTATTCCATAAGGAGCCACGCAGTGTCCTTGTCGTCGACCCCGTGGGCCAACGGCTTAGGCACGCGTACTCCGGACACGTTCGCTAGTGCGGACAGACCGTCGACTTCTGCTTCGAACATTCCAGGACCGGCGCTTCGGTTTGATTTCAGGAAGTAAGATCGCCCGTCAGAGCTGTCGACGCGGGCTGTGTCGTTGATGTCCCCCCCACTGACCGGTGTGGCCCCGATGATAGAAATACCGACGGCGTCTTCGACAGATGCCGACAGCTCTTCCGGGAGGTTCACGCAGCTCGGAGGCGGTGCAGAAGGCCTGTGCAGGAACGCCTTACCATTTTGTAGACGTTCTCAAAGCCACTCGCGCCGCCGTAGTAGGGGTCGGGTACTTCGTCGCTGTCGGGCTCGTCTTCGTAGGAACGCAGAAGCTGAATCAGGGCGTCGGAGCCCTCTTCTTCGCCCATGCGTTCGAGGGTGAAGAGATTGTCTCGATCCATCGCGATGATGTAGTCGAAGTCTGCGAAATCCGCGGGCCGCACCTGGCGACCGCGCGAGTCGAGGCCGAACCCATGCTGTTCGGCCACGAGGATCGATCGGGCATCGGGACGCTCGCCGACATGCCAGGATCCGGTGCCCGCGCTGTCGATCTCGAATTGATCGGATAGGCCTGCTTCTTCCACGAGATGGCGAAAGACGCCCTCGGCGAGAGGGGAGCGGCAGATGTTACCGAGACAGACGAAAAGGACAGACGTGCGAGCGGGCGCGTGTGAGGTCGCGGCCATCGGACTCTGGGTCAGAATGTTGATCGAGCTGAGGCCGTCGGCCCCAGTAGAGGCTGCCAAGTTGCCGCTCACCCTCACCCTTGGCAAGAAAGCCGGTTACTTTTTTACGATCCGTTGGTGCGCACGGTTTACTTCTCTCTTAAGCGCACTCCCGTACATCGAGATGCCTGAGTGGAAGTCACTCATTTCAACCAGTTGAACCTGTCCGATGATCGCCTCGCAGCGATCGAAGCCCTCGGATGGAGTCTCCCCACGCCAATTCAAGCCCAAGCGATCCCCGCGGGCCTGGCTGGCACGGACGTCGTGGGCATTGCCCAGACCGGAACCGGCAAGACCGGCGCCTTCATGATCCCCGCGCTCGAGAGGGTGACCGCGGGTGGTGGGCTCCAGGTTCTCGCCCTGTGTCCGACGCGTGAACTCGCACAGCAGGTGTGTGACGATTCCATCTCGCTGTCCAAGGGCACGAACATTCGGGCCGAGGCCATCTTCGGAGGCGTACCCTACCCACCGCAGATCAAAGCGCTCGAGGAAGGATACGAAGTCATCGTCGCCACGCCCGGACGCTTCATTGACCACATGCAGTCGAGACGCGTGGACCTGAGCAACATGCGTTACCTCGTTTTGGACGAGGCAGACCGCATGCTCGATATGGGCTTCCGGCCGCAGATTGAGGATGTTCTGAGAGGAGCCCCGCGGAAGCGCCAGACCATGCTCTTCAGTGCGACGATGCCGAATGGCGTGCACGACCTCGCGCTGCGGCTCACCAAGGATGCGGTCTGGATCGAAGCCACGCCCCCGGGAACGACGGCTGACGGCATCGAGGAGTTCTTCTACTCGGTCAAGCCTGAGAAGAAGCCGGACCTCCTGCGATCGCTGATCAGCGGACCGGAGTGGGAGCAGGTCCTGATTTTCACGCGAACGAAGGCCGGTGCCGATGTACTCGACGCCATGCTACAGCGTGAAGGCATCAAGACGGATGTGATGCACTCCAATCGTGCCATGAAACAACGGACGCGCGCGCTCGAGCGGTTTGCGACAGGAAAGGTCCGTGTCTTGGTTGCGACCGATGTCGCTCAGCGTGGCCTGGACGTCGAGGGCATCAGTCACGTTGTGAACTATGACGTTCCGCTCGACCCTGAGGACTATGTCCACCGTATTGGTCGAACTGGCCGAGCCGGCGCCACCGGCACCGCGGTGACGTTTGTGACCGCGGGTGACTTAGGTGCCCTCAAGAGCCTCGAGCACAGGCTCGACCGAGTGGTGGAGCGTATTCACCTTCCGGAATTCGACTACGCGGGGACTCCGCAGACGGAGTCGCGCGCCGCTGCTCGGCGAGCGGGCAAATCCCGCACTCCCGGTGGCATGGGTACCAAGTCTGCCTCTGATCTGAGCCCGGAAGAATTGGCCGAGCTTCTCAATCCCGGATCCTGATTCGATGATGTTTCGCCGTTATGGGACCTCTTTTCAGAGCGTCGATCTGAACTTCGACTCCAAAGCGCTGAATGAGGTCGGCTTTCGCCGGAATCACGAAGAATCGATTCCCAGCGAGGACTTCGAGGCGGGCTTTCCGAAGCTCTCCACCCAGGAGTTCCTCGCCGAAGCTGAGGGGGACGTGCAGGACCATACCGAACAAGTGCTGCTCGATCGGCTACAGGAACAGCTTGATAAGCTGATCGGTGGGCTGGGCGACGGTGAGTTCCTCGTCATTGAGAACGAACAGGGGCACGACTACCCGAAGACGCGGCAGCAGACCTCGAATGTGATCGTCGAAGGGGAGAATAAGCTGCACTTCAGCTACACTATCGCCCCGGCGCTTCGCGTCGCGGTACATAGCCGGGGAGTGTGAGTCAGCTCGGACCCGGCCGCCCGGCGATCGTAGAGGCCGCCGAGCGTATTCGTGATGGGATTGTTGCGACGCCGTGCACCCAGACTCGAGCCTTCGGGGACGTTGCAGGGGGTTCGTATCACCTGAAGTTCGAGAACCTCCAGCGGACGGGTTCATTCAAGGACCGGGGCTCGCTCAATCGGCTTCTTCAGCTTTCTCCCGATGAGCGCGCGCGGGGCGTGGTCACGGCCAGCGCGGGCAACCATGCTCAGGCGCTAGCGTACCACGGAGGTCGCCTTGGCATTCCGGTCACCGTCGTGATGCCCGAGACCGCGCCGCTCACCAAGGTGGTCAACACCACCGGATACGGTGCTCGGGTGATTCAGTACGGGACCATCTTGGACGACGCGGCAGTCGTCGCGCACCGTCTTGTCGAGGAAGAGTCGTTGGTGATGGTGCCCGCGTTCGACGACCATGCGGTGATCGCAGGGCAGGGCACGATGGGCCTCGAAATCCTAGAGCAGGTGCCGAATCTAAGTCTGCTCGTGGTACCGCTGGGCGGCGGCGGGATGATCTCCGGGATCGCGCAGGCGGTGAAGGAAGTGAAGCCGGGCGTTCGGATTGTGGGCGTGGAGGCGGCCGCGGCCGCGTCGGCTATGGCTTCCCGGGCCGCTGGCGAAGTCATAAAAATCGCTCACTCTGACACGCTCGCCGACGGGATCGCTACGAAGCGAGTCGGAGACCTCACGTTTCCCATGATCGAACACTACGTGGACGACTTGGTGTCGGTCGGTGAAGAGGAGATCGCTGCGGCTATCCTGCTTCTCCTTGAGCGGCAGAAGACCGTTGTGGAGGGAGGGGGTGCGGTCGGCGTCGCGGCTCTGATGACGGATCGCATTCGAGTGGCCGGGGACGACACAGCGGTGTTTGTCCTGTCGGGCGGAAACATCGACATCAACATGATTTCTCGGATCATTGATAGGGGGCTGGTCTTCGACGGCCGTCTCGTACGGCTGTCCGTTACGGTGAAGGACCGCCCTGGTTCGCTGGCTGGCCTGTCGCGCGCCGTCGCTGACATGGGCGGCAACGTGTTGGAGACTGTCCATCGTCGTGCGTTTGCGGACATCTCCGTTGGGGATGTGGGCATCATGATACAGATGGAGACTCGGGGTCGAGAGCACGCTGAGGAGATCGTTCGCGGCCTCGAAGTGCTCGGACATCGAGTGGAGGAAGCGAACTAACGCGAAAGCGTGCGCGTCGGTAGGGAAATCCCCCACAGTCACATCCATGATTTCCCGACGGGAGTGTCCCGATCGAACCGGTATCCTTTGTCGTACGAATTCAAGGACCGTGAACACTGACGGGAACCTGAGGTCCAGCAGCCTCCACCCGCCCCTGTCGGCACGGCCCTAAGTTCACCGGAGGTTCAGGGCAGGAGCCTTCGGTGAACCGAATCGGTTAGGGGTGTCTGTTGGCGGGAGGATCGCAGGTGCCCCTGCCTGGGCCCAGTGAGGTGAAAGCCTCGCTGGACCTTTTGTTCGTCCAGTGGGTTTGGCGGATGCTAGCGTACGAGACCAACGGCGCGTCCATCCAGATCCCACGCGGGGTCGATCTCCAACCCGAGGTGTGCCAGGGCGGTGACGGGGATATCAACGATGAACGTGGAGTCGGTCAGGAGGCCGCGCCCGGCTGAGAGACCGCTCGCGAGGTAGTAGATCGTCCGCTCTTCGGGCGTGTCGCCACCGTGATCGCCGTCTGTTGTGCGCCCGTGGTCGGTGCTCGACAAGATCAGCCAGTCCTCGTCGTCGTAGGTGGCGCGCGCCTTCACTGCAGCCACGAGAAGGCCCACGTGGTGGTCGGCCAAACGGATCGCTTCCCGGTACTCGTCCCCAATCGACGCGAAGTGATGGCTCGTCTCGTCAGGATTGCCCAGGTAGACAAAGAGGGCGTCCGGATTCCCGGCCGTGAGCGCTCCCACGGTGAGTTGAACCGACATCGAATCAGCCTCGGCCCAACCGTGCTCGTAGCCATCCAGCACGATCTTCGTGTCGATGTCATCGCTGACCGTGTGCCGTTGATCCTCAGACGCGCCAAGCGGCGTCCAATCCATCACGGCGAACGTCTCGAGTTCGGGGCGAATCTGTTCGATGCGCGTCAGGAAATCCGGATACGTTTCGAAGCGGTCGTTCTCGAAGTTGTTTCCGGTGACCCCGTGCTTGTCAGGCCAGACGCCGTTCAACATGGATGACCACCCGGGTCCGCTCACAGAGGGGTACCCTGTGCGTGCCTGGCCCGAGAAGATGCCGTTGGCAATCAGTGCATCGATGTGGGGCGTCTCGACGGCAGCGAGCACGTCAGGGCGAACCCCGTCGATCCCGATCAGCAGGACCTTCGGGGTCAGATCTGTCCGTGTTACCTGCTCCGTACCCTGCCCGCAGCCGGCGAAGCAGGCGGTCGCGAGGAGCGCCAGTGCAATGAGGGCGTTGGATGGGGTCTGTCGTTCGGGCACGTTACCTCCGAGTGCAAAAATCGACCGGTCGATCGGTTGGCTCGGACCGGCTCTAGCCCCCACATTGGGACACAACCACCACAGGAGCCAGTAATGCCAGTCCAGCACGCCGAAGCGTTGCCGAAGCAAGAAGTGAAAGCAGGAACGGACACAGAGATGCAGGTGCTCATTGGGCCGGATCAAGGCCCCAATTTCGCTATGCGACGCTTCATCATGCAGCCCGGCGGCGGCATGCCCATGCACACGAACAAAGTAGAGCACGAGCAGTACGTCTTGAGGGGTGGTGCGCGGGTCGTGATCGGGGATGATGTGCATCAGGTGAAGACCGGGGACGTGGTCTACATCCCAGCTGGGGTTCCGCATACCTATCAGGCGAATGCTGGGGACGAGCCCTTCGAATTCCTTTGTGTCGTGCCGAACACGCCCGATACCATCGAGTTGGTCGAAGAGGGCTGCTGACCTAGTGGACGCCCACGTTCTATTCCGTCGCCTGCGTGAGAACGCGCATGTCGTCGACGCACTCACACGCGGTGTCAGCGACGAGCGGGCTCGGCTGCCTCCAAGAGATCCGACGATTCTTTCATGTCGACGCCATAGGCGGCGAGACCGATTGAGAGGGGCGCGATCTCGGCGAGAGCCGATTCGACTCGGTCCGCGGTAATACGACCTCCTTGCAGGTTCGTACCGAGCAGCAGGACTACGAAGCGTCCGTGACCTAGGTGCCTCGCGAGGTCGGAGGTCCGGGTGGTCTCTTGGAGTTTCTCTCCAATGGTTCGCAGACCGCCAGGGTCCCCGTCTCCATCTCCGATGTCCCGATCGAGATCAAAAGAATGGTGAGCGTTACTCCCCGGTCGCCGGCTCCGAACAAGTAGCTGTACACCAATTCAAAGTGCAGCCGATTCGCGAGTCCGGTCGGTCGATCCGTGAGCGCAGGATGGCCGATGGCGTCTTCCCTACCAAGCATGTCTGCTCCGTTTGGTGCCGAGGGAGGGCGCCTAGATCCTAGGGCTGAGATCCATCCCTCGGTAAGGCGAGCGCCACAAGTTCTGCCGGCTCTCCTCCTCCTCCCACCGATACGACGATGTACTGCCGTCCCCTGTGCATGTAGGTCATGGCAAGTCCGGCCTCCGCGTTCGGAAGATCGATCCTGGCTACGATATCACCGGTAGCTTTGTCGTACGCCCGATAGACGGGATCGCCCGACATGCCCTCGCCGGCGAACAGGAGCGTCTTTGTCACGAGTGTGCCGGCTCTCGAGATCTTCCCGGTGCGGGGAAGGGTGGAGGGGTCGACTTCCAGCCTGCGTGCGATATGCGGCGGCGTGTCACCGTTGGGGACCATCCATGCGTGTTCGCCAGTGGACAGATCGATCGCGGTGATGCGACCCCACGGCGGCTTCACCAGGGGTACTCCAGGAGCGATCTGGGCGTTCTTCCGCCCTTGGATGTAGCGCATGTCGGAACGATCGCCGCCCTCTATTAGGGAGAGCACGTACGGGTTGGTCTGTGAGCCGATATACAGGAATCCGGTCTCAGGATCGAGTGCGCCTGCTTCCCAGTTTCCGCCACCTGTGGAGTGCGGGAGCATGAGCGTTCCTTCCGTCCCGTCTTCTTCCACTTCCAGCGAAGGGGGTGTGTAGAGCGGCCCCATGCGAAAACGGCTGGCGACTGCGACCGCACGGGCGCGGATCTCAGGCGTGAAGTCGAGCAGGTCGTCCTCGGTGAAGCCGGATCGGTCGAACGGAGCGGGCCGGGTCGGAAACGGCTGGGTAGGCGAGGTCCACTCGCCCGGTACGGTGCTCTGTGGGACCTCCCGTTCCTCGATCGGCCAGATCGGCTTGCCGCTGATTCTGTCGAAGACGAAGACAAAGCCCTGTTTCGTGATCTGGGCCACGATCTTCCGGGATTCTCCGGCGATTTCGATGTTTGCTAGGATCGGTGCGGTCGGGTTGTCGAAGTCCCAGATGTCGTGGTGAACCGTTTGGAAATGCCAAACAGGTTCACCTGTCCGGCTGTCCAGGCAGACGAGGCTCGAGGAGAACAGGTTGTCACCAGGCCGGTGACCGCCGTAGAAGTCTCCCGTGGCCGCCTCGGTGGGTAAGTAGACGAACCCGGTCTCGGGGTCGAACGACATCGCGGCCCAGACCCCGGCGTTTCCGGTGTACGCGGCGGAGCCATCCTGCCAAGTCTCTGCCCCGGGTTCCCCTGCCTCGGGAATCGTATTGAACGTCCAGAGAAGTGCACCTGTCTCTGCGTCGAAGCCACGGACATCTCCTGGCGTGTTACTTCTCGACGGCGGTTGGGAGCCGACGTGCTGAGCTGAGCCCACTACGACGACATCACCAACCACTGTGGGTGGAGAACTTGCCCCGATTGTGCCGACAAGGTCGATGCCTTCTCGGACACGATGCCCTTGCATGAGATCGACGATGCCACCCTCGCCGAAGGCCCTTTCCGGGTGTCCGGTTTTCGCGTCGAGTGCCACGAGATTGTATCCGGGGGTGACGACGAAGATGCGACCGTTTCCCTTTCCGTTGCCCCAATATCCGACCCCGCGGCCGGGATTGGGTCGGGGCGCCGACCGCAGACGTTCACTCTCGTCCATCGACCAGGTCCACAACGTTTCTCCCGTGCCGGGGTCGATTGCGACGACCGCGCGCCGAACACCGGCGGTAGCGTAGAGCGTCCCGTCGACCATGAGCGGTGTGGTAGCGCTTCGAATGTTCGGGTTATACCCGAAATTCCGTGCGTTCCAGCGCCAGGCGATTTCTAAGTCCTCGGCGTTCGACGCGTCGATTTGGTCCAGCGGGGCATATCGGGTGTGGCCGGCGTCGCCCCCGTACACACGCCATTCGCCACCTAGGGCGCCTGCCTGGGCTCGAAGGAGTGCTGGCGCGGCCAGGACAAGGGCGTGCGCGACAATGATCACGACAAGACTGCGTCGAAGCATCGAGTGAACTCGGCCGTCTGGGGAAAAGAAATACGGATCGTGGCGGGGAAGCTAGGAGGGCTTCGCCCGCCCGCTAGATCCGATCGCTTCGTTGCCGGGCCCGACGGGCTGGACTACCGTTGGGCGCTTTCGATACTCCAGCTGTGACGCCATGAAGGCATCATCCATTCCGAGCTTTCTTTTGACCCAGCCGGGCCGAGATTGGCCCAAGGTCGTTGTGGCCACGCTCATGATCGCGGTGCTTCTCGGGCCACGGGCGACGGTGGTGGAGAGATGGGTCGAGCCGGATCTAGGTGATGACGTGGATGCGTATTTGGCGGCGTCTGAGGCGACAGTACCTAGTATCAAATTCGGCGAGGCGAAGTCCGTACTCTGGGCAGATCCCGAGGCTAGGGAGCGCACACCGCTTTCCATCGTCTACCTGCATGGCTTCTCTGCGGACCGGCATGAGATCGATCCGCTGCCACGTCTGGTTGGTGAGGCGCTCGGTGCCAACGTCTATTATGCGCGGCTCGCGGGGCATGGCCGCGACGCGGCTGCCATGGGTGAGGCCGGGGTGGAGGACTGGCTCGATGACGCCGCGGAAGCGATGGCTGTCGGATGTGCGATCGGCGAGCGAGTGATTCTGATTGGCACGTCGACCGGAGCCACGCTTGCGACGTGGACCGCCGCTCAAGAGCAGGCTCGCGGAGACATAGCCACCCTCGTCCTTCTCAGTCCGAATTTCGGACCCAATTCGGCGGCAGCTGAGTTGTTGCTGTGGCCGTGGGGCAACCTGATCGCGCGTTTGACTCTCGGTAGAGAACGCTGCTTCGAACCCATCAGCGAGGCACAGGCGCTTCATTGGACCACGTGTTATCCCAGCCGCGCGCTGCTGCCCATGATGGCGCTGGTGGAACGGGCTCGCACCCTCGATCTCGCCGAGATCACCGTGCCGACGGTGATGATGTACTCGCCGGAAGACCTCGTCGTCGACCCGGACGCCTCTGTCGCGATGTTCGGACGGATGGGCGGTTTGCCAAAGCGTCTGCTCCCGACGGCTGCGGCCGAACGTGGAGGGTACCACGTCCTGGCCGGCGATATTCTCTCGCCCGAGTCCACAACGAATGTCACCGGAGTTGTTCTCGATTTTGTCACGGCGGCGATCGGAGATGCGCGGTGAGCCAAGGGCTCCTCATCGATGGTACCGCCCGACTGGCTGGAATTTCCACCCGCTCGACAACGCTATGACAACCGCGATCGCACCCGAGGGTATGCTGAGATTTCTCGACGCAGTGGGTCATGCGCCCCGTTGGGTGGACATCGCGTCACTCCAGGGAGACGACGCGGCCAAGTAGACGGTGGCGGTGGGTCGCGACAAGACCGCACCAGGATTGCCCTGTCGGGGTTGATGCAGTATCCGCGGAAGCGACGATTCCTGCGATCGGCTTCACTGAGTATGTCGAACTGCAGCCTCCGCCCGTCGACCGCGCCGCGACAGCATCTGGGAATGGAGTCGCCTTTACTCTCTTCACTGTGCCTCCCCGGTTGCAAATCGCGGAGGAAATTCAGAAGGCGCTCGGGCGAGGGTATCCAGCGCCTCTGAGGGACGCGGGCCTAGGTGGAGCCGTCAGCCTGCTTGTTCACATCGACCAAGATGGGACGGTCCTGGACGCCTGAGTGGGGGAGACCTCCGGATCTCCTCCGCTTGATCAGGCTGCACTGGGGTTGTCTGATGTGATGCGTTTCAGCCCTGCCGTGAATCGAGACGTCTTCGTCGCGGTGTGGATCCAGATTCTGCTCACGTTCAGGGTTCGGTAACGACATCGTGCCCGCCGTCAGTGGCGGCGGGTTACATGTCGGGGCGTCGGTCGAACCACGGCCGGGCCGTCTCGAGCTGAGCTGCTAAGCGGAACAGCGACGCTTCGTTTCCGACCGAAGCCACGAAGTGGACGCCGATGGGCAGGCCCTCTGCGTTCCAGAAGAGCGGGACCGACATCGCGGGCTGTCCGGTTGCGTTGTAGATGGGCGTCCAAGGGATGAAGTCGAACGCGGTCGACGCAGCCTCCTCTAAGAGGCCTGCCCACTTGATGAGTCGACCTGACCCCAGTGCACCTAGGATCTTGAGTTGTGCCATCTCCATTGAGGTCGGCATCAACGACCCAATCTTTGCCGGCGGAGTGGCTAGAGTGGGCGTGAGGACCATGTCATACCCCTCGAAGAAGCCACCGACGCTTCGACCCACCCGCTCCATGGTACGGAGCGCCGAAGCGTACTCTCCGGCTGGGAGCGCCTTGGACAACAGTCCGAGAGCCCAGGTCAGCGGCTCCAATTCGTGACGTCGAGCTTTTCGGCCGAGATACGCTTCTGCGTCGCGTATGTCTGCTCCGAGCTCAGAGGCGACCATTCTCAAGAAGGCTTGGGAGAACGCTGCACCGTCGATCTCCGGAGCGTCTTCTACGAGGTCGTGCCCCAACTCGGTGAGAAGAGACACCGCGTCCTCAACAGCAGCTACACAGTCCGGATCGACGGAAGAGCCCATGATAGGCTTCGTGCTCCACGCGATGCGGAGCTTGCCGGCGTCGGATCCCACCTCGTCCACGAACGGGCGGTCCGGTAGGCGGATCTCGTAGGGCGCGCCCACGTCTGCCCCGTGAGTGGCGTCGAGCATCGCTGCGCTGTCGCGAACCGAACGCGTGAGGACGTGTTCGACGACAGCACCTCTCCAGAGTTCGCCGAAGTCAGGGCCCGTCGGGACTCGGCCACGAGTGGGTTTCAGGCCAAAGAGGCCACAGCACGATGCAGGAATGCGAATTGAGCCACCCCCGTCGCCCCCGCCAGCCATGGGCACCACGCCGGCCGCGACGGCTGCCGCGGAGCCACCGCTCGAACCACCCGGGGTTCGGCTTGTGTCCCAGGGATTGCGGCAAGCTCCCCACAGCTCTGATTCCGTGAACGGTGTAAGGCCCCACTCTGGGAGGTTGGTCTTCCCGGCTACGGACACTCCGGTCCGGCGAACTCTCTTCGCTAGCTCGCTGTCGTGATCCATGACGAGGTTCTTGAGCAACCGGCTCCCGCCGGAGGTGGGGTGTCCCGCGTAGCTCGAGCATAGGTCCTTAGCCAGAAACGGAACGCCACAGAAGACGCCCTCGGTGCCACCACGCTCCGCGGTCTGCCGCGCATCTTCCTCCATGAGTCGGATGACGGCGTTGAGCGCCGGATTGACCTCTTCAATCCGTGCCAGCGCCAGCTCGAGCAACTCGACGGCGGTCACTTCACCACCACGTACCATCGCGGCCAGCGCTGTGGCGTCGTGCGAGACGTATTCGTCGTGGGTCATGTCAGCCCCCTACGGCTTGTTCCAAGTCTGCGAGCATTTGACGGGAGTTGGCGTGGTCCGGCCGGAACTCCACCGCCCTGCGTGCGTGCGGGAGTGCTTCGGACAGACGGTTCAGCTGAATGTAGGCGCGTGCCAATTCGAAGTGGCCGACGCCGAGACCAGGATCTGCCGCGACGGCCGCGGCGTACGCCTCCGCTGCTTCATCCAGCCGATCCGCACGACGGTGCAGATTGCCCAAGTTGAAGTGGGCGAGTGCCTCGTGTGGATTGAGCGAGATGGCCTGCTCATATGCTTGGCGTGCGCCGGCGGGATCCCCCTCGCCAGCCAAAGCGATGCCGAGATTGACCCAGGTGAGCGGGTGGGACTGCTCAATCGAGAGGCTGAGTCGGAGCACCGAAACTGCCTCGGCGAACGACCCGGTCTGATTGTGCATCTGTCCGATTGCGCGGAGGATCCGAGGATCGCCGGGTCGCAATTCGAGGGCCTTGTCGTAGGCCGCCGCAGCACTCGCTGCGTCTCCTGCGTCACGATCCCGATCACCAAGGAATCCGAGGGCAAGGAGCCAGCGTCCTCTCAGCGCCTCGTCGTCGTCCGCATCCGTCAGTGCGTCGACGAGCTCCGCACGGACCTCGGGCTGATTGCCACTTGTGTAGTGCAGAGCCGCGAGGGCCAAGGCGCGAACGTCCATGTCGACGTTCGAGGCGAGTGTGCTCAATCCGGACCGGACCGGTGCGGGTAGGGTCGGGTCGTCCGGACGCAGATACCCGTCCACCAATCGACTGAGGCCTTGGAATTGGATGAGGGGGTCCGTCACGTC
>Ga0302132_10000861_pt1 | contig 17301 bp, 14 predicted proteins | sample CB9_321_MG_FD_203113 | JGI IMG/M metagenome (GOLD analysis project Ga0302132, IMG submission 203113) | Marine microbial communities from Western Arctic Ocean, Canada - CB9_32.1 | ecosystem: Environmental > Aquatic > Marine > Oceanic | place: Canada: Western Arctic Ocean | collected 2017-09-19
TGCAAATCATAATCAAAACCGACTTCGATTTCAGCAGTCTCTCGACTCGGGCCACCATCGGTTCCAATCAACTCTTGAATTCGTGAATTCAAATGCTGTATTGTCGGCAAGATCTCTTCATTTAAGCGAATACCTGCCAGCGTACCATCTTCATTGCCAGATAAGTAAAGCTTCATCGGTGGAAACTCCATTTGATCTGGCGGAGCAGCTTGTGGTGCTGCGGCAGGCATGCGGATATTGAAATCGCCCTCCATCGCAACAATTTTGAACGTCATAATGAAAAACACAAGCAGTTGAAACACGATGTCAATCATCGGAGTCATCTGTAGTTCGATTTTCTCACCTTCGCCACCGGTCTTACGTATCTTCATGGTTGTCTCAGTTAGCCCCTATAGGAGTTATATATTTAGGAGCGCTATTAATATTTTCTTCAGCGCGCAAGGCAAAATTCTCAAAACCTGCCTCTTGGCAAATCTGAATTAATTCCTGCACCATCCCCCCTTTGACAGCCTTGTGAGCACGAATAACTATCGTCGTGTCCTTGGGGCTGTCCGTCGATTGAACGTCAATCCGATAATATTCAACGTCCAGATAGTGGTTTAGGCCAAGATAATTCACTTCCTTTTGGTTCATGACGGCAGTACCGTCTTGACCAAGATGAATGATCACTAGATTCTCCAATTGAGAATCAGGGGGTTTCGCCAGCGCACTATCGGGTAATTGAACCATGTCGTTTGTTTCGCTCTGGGTGAAATTAATCAGCACCATAAAGAAAGCGATTAACTGAAACGTCATATCGATCATCGGCGTCAAGTCGCCTTCGAGGATTTCGGATTTTCGTTTTTTAATTCGCATCGGGTTCTATTTCTTGCCTACGCCTTCAAATCGCCCCATCAGTCCCTCACTGAGAATGCCTACTTCTAGCATCAGTCGTGCGACTCGGTTCTTGAGAATGTTATAAACAGCGATAGCTGGAATGGCGATCGCCAGTCCAAGCAGAGTTGTAAACAAAGCCGTTGAGATGCCTCCGGCAAGCTCGGAAGCTTCCGGTGTCGACCCACCCGTGGCGATAACCTGAAACGCCTTGATCATCCCGTGAACCGTTCCAAACAATCCAACCATCGGTGAGAGTGTTCCAATCAACGCCATATAACTCAAGCGATGATCAAGCTTCATGTTCTCTTCTTCACCAATCTCTTGCATCGCTTCGATAGCCTGAGGATACCCAGCTGACAGCTTTGACAAACCAGCTGACAAAACAGAACCTAGCACAGATTCGTGTTCCTTGGCTAATTCGTAAGCGTCTTGATATTGCTTGTTGTCAAGCATCTCTTCAAAGTCTTCGACTAGATGCACCGGGCAAACTTTACTGCGTGCACTGGTGATCAAGTTCATGACAAACAGGGCTACGAGTGTAAAGGATAGTAAGAGAAAAATTAACGTATAGCCGACACCCAGTGCTTTAAACACCCAAGTCAGATAAGACATTTCTCCCTCATCGTCGGCCGCCACGGGCGCGTTGTTGTCGTTAGCGTCAGCTTCCACAGCCGGAGCTACATTTTCCTCTGCGGGCTCGTTTTCCTCAGGCAGCTCATCTTGTGCAACCGCCATTGATGTCGTATTAAGGCTGAGCGAATCGCCCAAACCGACAACTAGCGCTAATGCCGTTAGCCCTGTCAAAATCCATTTGGGCCACGCTGGAATTGCTAATTGAACCATTATTGTCTCCGTTCTTAGAATCTAAAACTCATTATTGAGTGTGGTACAAAAGTACCGCGTAAGTAAAATGTTAGTCTATATTTTTATGCGATGTGATTATGATTAATGTTCGATGCCATGGACTCTGTATTATTCCCGAACGGCGGCCAAAATAAAAGATCGGGAGTAAATGATTGTAGATTATTCCGCTCTTGATTTCTGTTCCCAAAAGGTTCCTGCGTACTTTTCTCTTAGCAAGCGTTTGCTGGCTTGAGCACGATCCGCTTTGCTAACCTCACTCCACAGTTGCGATAAGTGATACAGTGCTTCCGCATGTGCATCCGCAGATTCGTTGAATATCAAGTGAGTATGTAGAAACGCTAGGATAGCATCTTTGGGCTGTTTGTTACTGCGGTAACAAACACCTTGAGCATTGTACGCTTGGGCAAATAATTGCTTCTGCGTTTTTGGATCATTATCCTTAATCAACTTATCAGTCAGAGCGATCCCAGCTACCGCTTTTCCCGTTTCACCCAAACACCTCGCTTGACCAGCTTGTGCCTCAGAAACAGTCGCTTGCATCAACGGCGTCGTCGCAGGAACCGCAGCAACTTGCTCGAACATGACCAACGCAGCGGCATAGTCGCCGGTTCCAACAGTTGAATTAGCTAATCGCAACTTCCCTTTGGTTTTCAATTCTACCCACGGAGATGTGGTTAAAATAGTGTACTGTGTAGCAGCCAATTCAAAGCTCCCTACCGCGTACGCTAAATCGCCGAACAACTCGACGACTTCATAATAATGGAAGCTATCCGCGTGTTGTTGTATAAAGGCGACTAACAGGTTACCAGCTTGATTTTTATCACCATCACCAGCAAGCGCGCTACGTGCATCCACTGCGGCCAGCATATAAGCAACATCCTGTTTGACGAAATTATTCTGGATCGCATCAAGATTCACCTTGGCAAGTTCCGCTCGAGCGTCTTTTAACTGGCCTTTTCGAAACATCGCTGCCGCTTGCAAGACTTCGGTAGGGGAGTCCACAAATTGGATCCGCGATACGTCGTTGGCAGCCAACTTACGCGGTACACCGTTTACTCGTACGGTCACTTCGTTTTTGGTAATCGAGTCTATCAGACCCTTCACTGACTCACCAGGATTACTGATCAAGTAAATCTGATCCTTGACCTGTGCTTGCACAGCAGACGTATTGACTAAAAACAGACTCGACAATAGCACCACAATTAGTTGCAATCGTTTGATCATTGGTAACATCCCTTTTTATCTTTTTATCAATCGGCATCGATCCGCGTACGGGCGAAAACCACATTTTCCTCATAGCCACGTCGGGCTAAATCTACTGGCTTGCTAATCCTGTAACAGGTTCACCTAGAGCTTTTTGAATTTGCTTTAACAGCGAGTCAAATCGAGCCACAAATTCTGGCCCGCCAAGTTCTGGGTATATTTTCTTTGTATTGAGTATCTCTAATTTGGCATAACCCAAATATTTCTTTTTATCTTCACCGTTCTTCAACATTGCATAACCCAAGCGGGCCTCGGCAATCCCCAGACGAGCCTCGTAGTATTCGTTTTTAAATGTCTCTTTACCTTGGGTTAATCGGCTTATTTTTCGCCAGCCCCAGATTAAATTGTCGCCGCTTTTCAATTTGCGAGCACCGCCAATGGCGAGTAAAAATTTATCCGTATCCTTTTCTCGGATACCTAATTCACTGTAAGTGCGCGCCGCTTCAATTTGAACGCTGACGTTCGATGGTGTCGCTAACAGAATGTAAGCAAGCTCCGTCGAGGCGCCGTTGTAATCACCAATCTTTTTCATGACTTGAGCCATATTCATGCGAATCGACCCAATATATGCCTTAGCAGTCGCTGGATCTTCGTGGACCCAAGTTGGATCCGCTTTGCCCTTTGTTTTAATTTCCTTAAACTGAGCAATCGCTTTTTCATAATACGTTGTGGCTTCAGACGTCAATGTACCGTTATCCTCAAAGCCGTTACCGAGACTCTGCATCGTAACACCAACCCAATGCCGAACGGTAAACTGATCCGACGTCTTGCTGACTTCATTGAGGAAAGTTTCGAAGCCATTGGCGAGTACCTGACGTTGAGCGTCATCACTGGCTGCTGCTAATTGAGTTTCCAATTCTCGAGCCAATGTAAAATAAATACTAACTAAACGTTTTTGTCCATCCGGCGTTTCACCAACAAGATCGTTTAACTCCGCCATGATCGCTTTGGCGTCGGCAATATGTGTTTGGGCGTCTTCGCCAGATCCAAGCATCGCGATATGGCCACTCAGGGCAATTCGGAAACCTTGTTCCGCTAACGAAGAACGATTAGCCGCGGGGTTATTATTTCGAACCAATGTCAGTAAACCGTAATCATCGGCTTCTAAATGAGTGACTGCTTTGGCTGCCTCACCCACTTGAATATAATACTGACAAGCCGACAACAAGCCGTTCACGGAACTAGAAGTAATCCGAGCATTTTTTGCATTGGCGGCTAAATGGTCGGTGCCCGCAGTCAACATTTCAGCAGCGACTGCTAAAAACTTCGGAATCTCAGTTGCCAACTCAGCAAGTCGAGCTGGATTCGATTGATTCTCTTTTAATTTTTTCTCTTCCGCCACGCTTTGACGATAGCGCAACCACATCGCTCGGCCCAAACGCAATTCAGACTCCATTCGCTCCGCAGCCCCTTCCGGAATATCCAACGTAAAGGTGCGGGCGTCTTCAAAGCGACCAGCTTCGATCATGTAGGGCACGAGGCGTCGTCGAGCATCGATCGCTTCTTCACTAGTCTCCCAATTCTTGATCGTATATTCAGCGATATCAATCAACCGCAAAACTTCAAAGTCGCGGTCGCCTGTCGCTGCTTGGTTGTAAAGTAATTGGTAGCAATTTAAGGCGATTTTCGCACAAGGCAGAGCAGCGTTGGTTCCAGGATATCTGCGAGCCAAATATTCGCCCAATACTGCAGCTTCAAAATATTGCTGGCGGCTGTAATTGATGAATGTCAAATAGTAATAGACTTCCTGCAGTTGTTCCACTGGTGTGTCACCATCGGTAAACGATAATGCCATTTCATAATATAAAATGGCTGCAGCTTGCGTTGATTTATAATTTTCCCGAGCTTCTCGCAATTGGGCTATGAGAACGTTCTTATTCGCCTCGTCGGTCTCGGCCTCAATTGTTGCCGGTAAACTCTTGATGGTAAATTCCATCGTTTGAGCCGCCTCCATGTATTCCTTGCCCAGCGTCAATGCTTCGGCGAATGTCTCAGGAGTTTTTTCTTCTTCATCCGCGCCGCCTGGCAAGTCCGGCAAAGATGCGATGAGATCACGCGCGACACTTTTATACTGCCCGGGGTATTTGAGCACTTGTTGTGCGAGACTGCGAGCTGATACATAAGCCTTACGCGCTTCACGATCCTCGGGATTTTTCTCTTCCAAGGCCTGAGCTTTTTGAATATAGGTCCGAGCAAGCTCTAGTTGAAATGCATGCCATTCCGCATTGTAGGTTTCATTGGGACGAATGTCTGCGTTCCACTCGACGCCAATCGCCAAAGCCTGTTCAATCTGATTTACCGATTCATGCGATAATGTTTCGAGATACAGCGGCATTGCTAGCGTGACAATATTTCTAAAGCCAGGTGTTTCGCGTTGATCGACCACCTGTTTGAGATAACTCATTGCTTGCTTAGTATCGCCCAGTGCCAAATAGCATCGTCCTTGGGCAACCAAAGCTATTAACCCAGCACCTTTGCTGCGATACTTGATCGCTATGTCATCATACTCAGGCAACGCTTTTTCAAAGGCAGACGTGTGTTCAGCTGTACCCGGATCATACGTCTTTCCGATTTCCTCTAGCAATTTCGTGGCGGTTATCATCACTTGCAAGTAATTGCCATATAGCGATTTCCGACGCTCGATTTGTGGTTGTTGCGTTTTCGGATCCAAGATCTTGGGTATCGCTTCTAATTCCGTTTTCAGTTGCGTTCGACCCTCCACATAGATCTCACGAGCTCGTCGCAACAGCATTCGAGCTTTATCTAGCATGTCACCGCGAACCGCCTTGTTCTCGTCTTGATTCGCTTCGTACAAAATAAGATTGGCGCGCTGAAATAACAAGTTGCCTAATTCGTTACTCGCGAGAATCTTTAGTTCAGCATTTTCAGACCCTTGCGCAAACTTCTCTAATAATTGTTGAGCAACTGCAAATTGCTTATCGCGTTCGTCGCCGTTGCCAATCAGTCGAGCACTCTGAATGAGGACAATGGCACGCTCGTAGTCGAGCTTGGTGCGAAATTCAGACGAAAGCAGATCCTTCTCGACTTGTCGATCCAAGTAATACTCGGCTAAGTCGTAATACTTCAGTTCTCGTAGCGATCCTAAAAACGCGCCCGCAGGCTCTGCTGCCTGTACCGCCTCACGACCAAACACGGTCACGCTCAATAGGAATACGGCAAGTATTGCAAATCGTGAGGGTAATGCTAGACGCGTTAGTAGTAATGGAGTCCTACAACAGATCATTAATGTTCTTTTATTTACCGTTTTAGAAAAGATTCAAGTTGAGAAGCGAAAGAGGCCAACAATGCGAGAGTTCCCAGTGTTGTAAAATAAAATCTACTTCGCAACGACTATCGCTATGTTATAGCCTATAAGTTTAGTTACCCAGAAGCAAGTATCCCTTGCCACGAAAAAGCCCTTCACGAACCCACTTATCGACGAAAACTGTCCTCCGGTCAACGAACCTCCTAATGGACTTACCCCACGTGTTACAATAGGCAAGCTTGGGCCAAAATCTAACCCATCCACAACCATTTTCGCTGCGTTACAGGGCCACGCAAACATCGATCGACCATCAAGGATTCACAAAATTTAAAGGCTCAACGCGGACTCTTCTTGGTAAAATAAAAGAATACCGCCAAAAGAGGACATTTTGGAGAGACATCGAGCGTGCATTTTAGAAGTAGCAAATCAATTCGAGACGAAGATCAAGCCGCCGGGAAAGACACACCCAATGGTCATAGAGCTGGCAAACGACGTCCACCGCCAAACTATTTTTCCCGAAAAGTTCAATACAAGTTATTTGCTCTCGTTGCATTGCTGATGACCGTCGTGGTAATGATGGAGAGAGTAAGTGATCCCGATTTGTTTCGTTTCTTTGACGAGCATACTGCGGTCGAAGTGAATTCATCGACTACCGCCTCACCCGGCAACAGCGCCAACTCCTTGTTTGATCCGCAACTTGCAAAATTTGGCAATCCGTTGGCACCAACCGCTAGCCAAGCCTCCAGAGACTTACAATCAACCCACCACTCGTTGTGGACTGCCATCCTTAAAAGATTAACATTGGAGGAAGAACAAACATTAGTGGACACTCTGCACCGCGCACGCAACGGAAAACGCGGTAATGATCAACAACAAACCAACTGGTGGGATCTGTACCAGAAAATAGATTTGCTGTACCAAAAATACGAGCAACAACTCATGCTGTCGATTCACTCGACATCTACAGCACTTACACCCCAACAGAAGACTCGCGCTCAAGCCGTACTTAGTCAACTGCGAACGCGATGGACACAATCGCTGCGCAAAGCATTTCTCGATATCTTGGAAACAACGCCGGCAAAAGCGCCTGAGGCAAATCAAAACGAATATCAATTCGTTCAACACATCCTCGATCAAATCGGAATCTCACGAATCGACGACCACACGGTATTTCGCAATAGCGACAACTTAGCCTGGTTCCGGATGTTAGAAACACTACGCACTGCCGCTGCTGATCGCTTACAAGCGAGTGTCGTAGTCACGCCCAACATTCTTGAGCTTTCAAAACAGCAAGATACTTTTCGCGGCAAACTAATTTCTATGCGTGGTGAAGTCCGTAAAGCGTATCGTGTCCAAGCACCCACAAATCAACTCGACATCCAACAATACTATGTCCTTGTAATCCGGCCCAGCGGCGGAGGCACCACGCCCTTAATCGTATACTGCCTGCAACCGCCGACAGGTTTTCCAGCGTTACCAGACAAAGACATCGACCGTCGCACCGCAGACATGAATGACGTGGTACAAATAACCGGATATTTCTTTAAATCTTGGGCGCACATTGGAACTTCAGGGCAGATGCATTCCTCACCATTAGTGCTCGCCAATTCTTTTCAATGGTTGCCAGATGCACAGATGCCGTCAACGACCTCTGCAGAATCGGCGTCTCAACTACCCGTTTGGGCACTATTTGTAATTCCCCTGATTCTGGCTGTTGGCTTCACCGCCGGAATATACGTGATGAGTCGCTGGAAAGGGCAAACTTCCACAGATACATCCCACACAGATATATCGCAGCATTTAGCCGGTCTAAGTGATGATGAAGTTGCACCTCCGACTCGTGAAGCACTGCAGCAACTCGCAGAACAGAACTCATCGACCTAATATTTTTGTCTTTTTCCAATTCCTCATAATCACACGCCATTCATGCCAGTTGCCAACATCCAATCTCACAGTTCAACATTGCAATCCCACATGCAACTGGTGCTCTACGCAATCCTAATTTGCGGAATCTGTTTTGCTCGACAAAACTGCTTGCTGCACGCAGATGAATCTCTGCCATGGAATCAAGACAACATTAGTGACCAACAGCTTCCATTTTCGATTGCCCACAGCACTACGGCTGAGCAAATCTTAGAGATCTCCGGAATAGGCCCCAGTGAACTTCGTTTTTTAATTGATCTCGACCCTGTAATTGGAAAAGACATCGATACGATTGGTAAGCTGCTTGCCGTATTTCCAAAAGTTAGTGAAAGCGATATTCAGCGATTAACAAAACCGACCGTCAACGCAGATGCTGCAGTCACATTAGATATGTTGGTAAGCGATGTTGATCGGCACCGCATCAAGTTTTTCACGATTCGGGGACGGGCAACAAGTGTGAAACGGCAATACATTATCCCCGAAGCAGCTCGGCTGATTGGGTTTAATTCGTTTTTCTGGGTGACCATCAAAGCTGACGACAGCGATATACCGGTTAGAATCGCTACTCGAAAAATACCCATCGCCTGGTTTCCCGATTCGTGGAAACGCCCAGCGACCGCTACCGAAGAATCCCCACCCGCAGCAACACAGAGGTTGCCCTTTGAAATCGATGAACCGATTCTTGTCGACGGCTTACTCTTGAAAACCACCGATGAAAATCAACAACTCGAATTAATTATGGCTGCTTCCCGAGTGAAGTGGCTGCCGAGCGAGGTTTCCACAGAACAACATGTACATAGCTCCATGGTCCTGCTTAGCCAACATGGGTTTGATTCTGGATTGCTTGATGAAATTCGCCGCACTAACAAATCGGCACTCGGTCATAACGACCGCGAGGCCTTCTACCAAATTCTTAAAATTTTTCAGCCGTCTTCCGCACTCGATGCGATCCAGCAAGTTCATCAACAAGCACCACCGCTGAATCGGGAAATTGTGGACTACTTCAATGACACTCGCGCTCTGCAGGGGCAATTTGTGACCGTAAGTGGCGACGTACGACAAATTAGCCGAATTGCGATTGTCAACTCAAAAATGCAACAGCGCTTCGGTAGTGACCACTATTGGCAACTCGACCTCTCTATACCGATTGGGAAACACCGTATTCGAGTGAAAACTAATGATGCCGACCAAGATGGTATTATCTTTCAGAATCGATTTCCACTTCAAGTGTGTGTGAACCATCTACCTCCCGAATTGCAAAAGGCGATGAATGAGATGCGGCAGGGTATGGACGAGCGGAAACTGCTACGTGAAAAAGTGACGGTTCAAGGAGTTTTTTTCAAGCTCTGGTCCTATCAAACAGCGCTGACGATGCGGGACGGTCCTGAACGCGAACAGCTTAGTCCGCTGATTATCGCCAGCACCATTCGTATGCATGAAAAGCCAATAATTGATCAGTCCGATCGCGGAATTTATGTTGCAATTGCTTTTATCGTTGCAATGCTATGTATCACTGTATTCCTTGTTCGAGTGGGTAGGGAGGACCGCCAAAGTAAGAAACGAACCGCTCAAACAAGACACCGTCTCGAGGACCTCGGTGAACTTATAGACATCGATACTCACGAGTAACGACCGCAATACTCTAAGCCGCGGCCATAAACGGTTGCTGGCCCGTAATCGTAATCTGCCCGGCATTGGCTAGGCTTGTTGCTGTTTCCGCAACATTTTGCTGAGCTTGTTCTATCTCATTGAGCGTAATTGGACCGAGGGACTTGATTTGTTCATTGAATCGTTCTTTTTGTGCACTAGTCAACGGCCCCGACACGCGTTTGATGAATTCGACGGTCGCGCCGGCGAGTGCCAATAACATAATTTGCGAGTCAACGACGTGGAATACTTGAGCCAAGGAGCGATCATCAAGCAAATTCAAATCCTCAAAACGTAAAGTGATTGGCTGTTTGGCTGCTTCGATAGTTGACCGTTCCAACCGCTGACCAGCTCCTAAATGACCCAACTCTGTTCCCGGAGTATCCAGCGTAGAAATAGTTCGATTGCGAAAACTACTTTCCGCGGCGGCCCGAATCTCTTGGGCTTTCGTGTCCGGCCGTGGACTGTGTCCTTGCCCATTTGCGTCAATTTGCAACAGCCGATCTTGCAGCAATAAGACAGCGAACTGTAACGATTCAGCGGTACATGTACCGGAAACTGCAATCCTGTCTAAAACATCCTGCTGTTTTTGCGAATCAAAATAGGACAGAATTACTCCCGCCAATCTAGAGGGCAACGCTGACAAAATGGCTGCTCCAATTTGACTATGTACACTCGACAAAAAATCCGCAACCAAAGCTGGTGACACTTGGTCTAAGAAATCAAAATCCGGTGCAACATTAAACCCTGAGTCCGTCGACGATAGTTCTTCCGGTTTTCCTGTTGCCAGTGTTTGCTTGGAGGGAGCTGCGGCAGGTTCCTGATGATGATCGAGGAATTCTTCGATCACATCTGCTGACGCCGCTAAGTCTTCGGCCGAAAGATTGGCAACACAGGCCTGCAGCCGTTTCGCATCGTGCGACGGCAATTGAGCAACCAACTCATCCGCTTGGCCTGGCTTGAGACTTGCAACTAAAACTGCCGCTCGTCGTAATGTGTCATGGTCCATCATTTGTACTACTTACCCACTGTCGTAAAATATCCGCCGCATCGGCAGGTGAATCACTTAGCAATTTATCTAACTCATTGGTTAAACTTGGCTCGGTCTCGACATCAGCCACAGCCTGCCGCACTACCGTGGATGCCGCCGAAGTTTCTCGGCGGTCATACACTCCAAGTGGGTAGACTTGGAATTGCCGGTTCGCATTAGCAAATCTCGGTCGCGGCGCGATGCCCCCAGACGCCTCGGCAGTTGAGTCACTCAATATTACTTCAGCAGTTGACAAGTTTTCGAGGTCTGCACTCAATACTGGCAGGGAAGTGGAAATATTTGAGCGATTACGCAGATGACGCACAAACGTCAATGATGTAATTACCATAACGAGGCCCATGACGGCCTCTCGCCAATGGCTTGTTAAACTCGTCATCCAAGAATCTGCAGAAGTCGAATCGGATTCAACGTTTACCAAGTCAACAATCGTGGCAACGTTTACTTGTAACGGATCAAGTGTGGCTTGGGGAACAATTGGCATAACACCTTGCACCAATGTTGTCACGCTCTGCAATATTTGCGTTTCCACTTGTACCACAAATTTACGGTGTTCTGGTCCATTTAAATTTTCAGAATCCCCGTTCGTTTTGGCGACTTGTTGAACATACGAGTGCGGGATCCCAACTGAAATACTTGCTCCAACGCGGTCCATTGATTTAGCAAGCACAGCAGAATCGTCGGTGACAGTCTTGGACGATATGATTTGCAAACTTACTTCAATACGTATATTTGGAATATCAACAAGTAGATTTTCAATCCGATTTTTCCACCATCGCTCATATTCCCGCATTGCCCGTTGACGGTCAGTGGGTTGCAGTTGAGAGGTTGACGAACCGAAGGTCTGACCACTGTTTAAATCAATGACCACTACTTCGTTACGTTGCAAACCGGCGTAACGAGCGGCGATAATATCTCGTATCGACTCCGCCTGTGGCATCGTCAAATCTTCACCATTTGTAGCTTTGATCGCGGCTAGGGCAACCATTTTTGTTTGTCCAGACAAACCACGTTCTTGTTTGCTATCGATATTCACTCGAGCCAATTCGATATCCGGCATCTGCATTACCATCATGGCGAGATCTTTTTCCTTTGCATTTCGCAATCGCAGATCACGCAAACTCGGTGTGTCTAATATGCTCGTTTGTTGCAACACTTGATCGACATCGGTATTACTAGTATCTAAATCAAATTTGCCCTCGAGTGCCGCTAGATACTTTGCCCGCTCAACCCGTGGAATTTGAATTTGCTTGCCAACCGTTTCCCACTGGTCGAGCTTTGCCACTGAAAAGGACTGAGTTATTCTTGATATTTCACTCGCCGATAACTCCCGCCCGGCAAACAGACGTTCCATCTCACGTTGCCCACTGCCTAGCAAGACCACAATCGAGATTCCCAAAATCGATAGACACACCACTAGGGCTATCCGCGTCGATTTTTTCGATTCTCGCAGTGCTGCAATAGCCGTACTGCTGATGTGTGAAAATGGTTGCATATTTAGATCGGAAGTGAACGTCTTGTCTCTTGTTAATGACTGATTACTGACTGGTTTTAGCTCGGATTTAAGCCGCTTGTTGTGCCTGAATCCGAGGTAGTTTTAATATGAACAGTGCGCCTCCATGTTCCCTATTAGTGACTTGAATCCCGCCACCATGTATTTCGATAACGCGGCGGACATTGGCAAGGCCGAGTCCAGTAGCGCCGGGTTGCGTTGTGTAAAACGGTTTGAATATCTGGTACTCGGAACCCGGCGTAATACCCGGACCTTGATCCTCAACAAGGACTCTGGTTTTACGGCTATCCACATCCACAGTCACTCGATAATGGGATTCGCTAGGTGTGTGTTCGATAGCATTTTCGAGAAGATTTGTAACCGCCATCGTGATCCATTCTTGATCACCATAGGCAAACACACTCTTTAATGGGTCGCAAAGAACATGTACGTTGCGGCGTGCCTGATATTCTCGAACTCGTTCCAACGACTCTTGAACAACTTCAGCAATATCTATAGGCGCCCAGACCGGATGCTTCCGACTGGTAAAGAACCGCAGGTTTTCAGACATGGTATTTTACATTCCCTTAAATGGCAAACGAACTATATTCGCGCCGGACTTTTAAGGAATTAATCAATGTCTGTCAATGCCGATAACCTTACCCGGTTGAATGTTTAACCTGCGCAGGGGAAGTGGTTTCGTTCCTGTAATTCGTGGGCCTAAGCTAGGTCAGCCATCACTGCCACAAGTTCTTTCACGGCGTCAACGCTGTTCTGGAAGGCAGCCGTTTCTTGCTCGGTTAATTCCAATTCGATAATACGCTCCACACCGCCTGCACCCAAGACAATTGGCACGCCAACGTAATATCCACCAACACCGTACTCCGAATCACAATAGGCAGCACATGGGAGAACCCTTTTTTTGTCTTTGACAATAGCTTCCACCATCTGCGTACAAGCTGCGGCTGGAGCGTAATAAGCGCTGCCAGTTTTTAGCAAACCGACAATTTCAGCACCGCCTTTGCGGGCGCGGTCTACAATTTCATCCAAACGAGCACTATCCAGCAATTGAGTGATTGGAATGCCCCCTACCGATGTACAACTTGGCAGCGGCACCATCGTATCGCCGTGGCCGCCCATCAACAAAGCTGAAATATCTTCAACACTGACGCCTAATTCCATCGCTAAGAATGTGCGATATCGAGCGGTATCCAATACGCCAGCTTGACCTAGGACTCGGTTTGACGGAAAGCCAGACACCTGTAAGCATCGTTGCACCATGGCATCCAACGGATTGCTGACAACAATAATGACCGCGTTGGGGCTCGTTTCTTTGATTTGCTCAGTCACGGCGGTCATGATTTTTGCGTTGGTAGCCAGCAGATCATCGCGACTCATGCCTGGCTTACGAGGAATACCTGCGGTGATCACAACAACGTCGCTGTCGGTGGTGTCCGCATAATCACTTGTACCCATAATATTGCAATCAAAACCCATCACTGGTGAGGCTTCCATGAGATCAAGAGCTTTGCCCCGAGGCATGTCACCAGCCTGAGGGATATCCAGTAGCACAATATCTCCTAGTTCAGCTGCAGCACACCAATGTGCTGTCGTTGCGCCAACGTTTCCCGCACCGATGATTGTAATTTTTGCGCGTCCCATGTTGCCATCCCTATTGCTAATTCATTGTGTTGGTTTGTTACGCCGCATTACGCAGCTTAGTGGACATTTTCAACGACTCACCGCCAACGTCAACCCCCTACACATGCAGGCTGGTGTTTTGGCGACCGTTAACGCCCATTCCCACTCAATTCACAGGCAATATATGAAATTGGCATTGCATGGAAGGCAAATTTTAGCGACAAGTTAGCCTTATTTGTGTGCACTATTTGTGCATTACCATACCGTCTGTTTTCATGGGCAACCCTAATGACAACCGAACCAAACAATCCAGATTCTGCCGCAGATTCAAATAAACCGGCATCCGACACATCCACGACCGAAACGGCTTCGACGCCGATCCTCGAGACACTCGATAAATGCTCGCAACTCACTCAAATGCTGCAACAACAGGAAGGTTCCGATACAACTCAAAAAGCCATACCATACCCGCAGCTGTCTGGGCCTAGCCAAAATGCCACACCAGCACAACTTACCCCAACACACGTCCCCACAAACATGCTGCGGGCGGAATTCTGCCATCTGGATGTCACACAAGAAACGCTCGCTGGACTCGCCCCTGGTAACGTCTTGCTGTCATCCGAGCGCATTGAACAACCAGTCGTCATTTACCGAGGTACCCGTATTATTGCCACCGCTGAATTAACCGTCAGCAAAGGTGAGTATGTCCTCAAAATCACCTCGACTAGCCACGACTCCATTTCACCGTCTGCTAAATAACACCCCACTCGGTGATAAGTCATCAAGGTCACAAAATGTCGCCTCAACATCAAGTACGCTGTTCACTTACCAAGTCACTGCTCGACAAGCAATTCCTGTCGCGTGTATGCATTATTTTGGTTTTACTATCCTCCAGCAGTATTTGCATAGCTCAAGTGGAACCTCAGCAAACCGCGGGCGACATTAGCGTGCTCGAACCCCAACCACTGCAATCTCTACAGTCGTTCCCGCGTTTACCTTTGCAACCGCGCGTGACCGAGCCCACATCTAAGTCTGCTACCACTTCGGCAATCAGCAAATTCTCGATTCCCAATTTCAGCCAATCCGCTACTCGCATGGTTGCCGCCTTAGCCGTTGTCCTCGGTGCCTTCATGGTGCTGCTGTGGGTCACCAAGAAGATTCAAGGTCCCTCCCAAAGCATAATGTCAAAGCAAACGCTCGAAGTGCTTGGACAAAAGCAAATTAATAAAATCCACAGCCTGCACTTAATCCGCCTTGGGCAACGCATCCTTTTAATCTCTGCTAGCGACAGCAGTGTCACCTGCCTATCCGAAATTAATGACCCGGTGGAAGTTACACAGTTACTCAATACAAACTCACAAGCTGGTGACTCAAGTGAACTTCCCCAGAGCACCTTTAAGCGAATTTTCGCGCAATACGAACAGAATCCCAATGAAACGTTCAGTGCTTAAAGAACTGCCCCGCCATCAGACGCCAAACAAAACTAATGCCTCAACCACTAGGAAATCTTGAACCGACACGACTGCAGCGAGCAACTCGTTCGCGGCGAATCCAGCTTGCCAGTGCGCTAACCGGATTGCTGCTTTGCCTACCCATGCTACCGTTGTCAACAATACATGCGCATCCCGCTGCAGTCGTCGAAACCGACGTCTCTTGGGAAACAACCAATCCTGTCGATACTATCGGCCACAGCGGATCTCCCAACGCAACGGTTACTCCCACCGCCGAATCGAGCCCGAACGTTCTCGAGCAGCAACTCAATTCACCCGAACAGGCCCTCAGCAGTTTAAAGCTGTTCCTGATGGTGACCGTGCTTAGTGTTGCACCAGCGGTACTGCTGATGACAACTTCATTCCTACGAATTTCCGTCGTGCTGGGTCTACTGCGGCAAGCTCTGGGAACTCAGCAAAACCCCAGCAATCAAGTGATCGGCGCGCTGGCTTTGTTCATGAGCGCTTTAATAATGACGCCCACCTGGACAGCGGTCTACGAAGAAGCGATCGTCCCCTACAGCGAAAAAGAAATTTCTGGCGAACATGCTTGGGAAATCGCTCGCAGTTCCTTGGTGGACTTCATGGGACGACAAATCGACAAAGCTGGTAATAGCGAAGACGTCTGGTTGTTTTACGACCACCTACCTGAAAACGCCCGTAATCAACAGGCGGGCGACCCGTCCTATTTCGCAGCGGATGCTCAAAACGAGATCACACCCACCGCGCTAAGCTATCACGACATCCCGATGCAGGCGTTGTTACCAGCATTCATGATCAGCGAATTAAAAACCGCTTTTCTGATTGGGTTCATTATCTTCTTGCCATTTTTAGTCTTGGATATCGTTATCAGTAGCGTGACCAATGCGATGGGCATGATGATGTTACCCCCAACCACAATTTCACTCCCCTTTAAAATCATGCTGTTCGTGCTCGTCGATGGTTGGCACCTGATCATTGGCATGCTCTTAGAAAGCTTTGTCTAGTAATCTGATTTTTTGATCGAGAAATGACCAGAATATTTAATCACGATAAGGGAACACAAAATGCAGTCTGAGCAAGCAGTTGAACTTGGTCAACAAGCGCTTATGCACGCTTTATTGATCGCTGCGCCCATCCTCATCATTGCCATCCTTGTGGGACTTCTTGTCGGTATGTTGCAAGCAATGACTCAGATCCAAGATCATACCCTCAGCTATATTCCAAAACTGGCTACAATTCTAATCGTGATGTGCATTTGCTTGCCCTGGATTTTCGAGAAGCTTACTGAGTACTCCACCCAGCTTTTCACCAGCATCCCCCAGATGATTTTTGGAGGATAGCAACCGATGATCGAAATGCATGATTTGCAAGAACTGCTGCCGCCGGAACTCCTTGAATTCGGCGGAACGATTCCGCTCGCAACGGGCCTGATCGTTGCCTGCCGCATGGTCCCCATCGTTTTGCTACTGCCTTTAGGACGTTTGCAGTGGAGTTGGAAAACAAAAATCGTTCTCGCCATTCTGCTCACAGCACTTATGACTCCAGTCCAGCATGACTCAGGACTGTTCGCTCCTTTTCTGGATTCCAACAACATCCCCCCTTTGAACTTGCTGATTTCAGAAAGCATAATCGGATTGGCGCTAGGAACAGCAATTCTGTTTGTCGTCGAATCCATTCTCTTAGCGGGGCATTGGCTGGGGATGACATCGGGCGTACCTCTGAAAACATCAACACAATCCCAAATCGGTAACACCTCCATCGGCATGCTTGTCAGTCTGATTACCGTTGCAGTGTTGTTAACATCTGGGAT
>Ga0302132_10000869_pt1 | contig 17223 bp, 15 predicted proteins | sample CB9_321_MG_FD_203113 | JGI IMG/M metagenome (GOLD analysis project Ga0302132, IMG submission 203113) | Marine microbial communities from Western Arctic Ocean, Canada - CB9_32.1 | ecosystem: Environmental > Aquatic > Marine > Oceanic | place: Canada: Western Arctic Ocean | collected 2017-09-19
TGCAGAGCTAATTAGTGACATCAAGGAAGGGTTTCTAGTCAATGAATTGATTGGCATGGGTGTCAACGGCGTTACCGGCGATTACAGCCGAGGCGCCAGCGGCTTCTGGATTGAAAATGGCGAAATAACCTACCCAGTCAGCGAAATGACAATAGCCGGAAACCTCAAGGATATGTTTGCCGCTTTAATCCCGGCAAATGATCTTGAATTCCGTTACGGTACCGATGCACCAACCGTTAGAATCGACGGGATGACAGTCGCCGGTCTCTAATTCTTTATCGCGGGCGAAGCTCAATTGGCTTGGCACGCATTTAATTGGCGGGATTCAAGGCACATGCTATGATTCCGCTCCTAAATTGCGAGCGCATGAACAGTCCTGACACCCAGATCGTGGTAACAAAGAACGAGCTAGCCACAACACAGTCACTCGTCGCACGGCTTGTGCGCGAATATGTGCGTCCGCATCGCGGCCGATTGGGTCTTGCGGTCCTCTGCATGGCAATTGTAGCCGGGACGACCGCTGCCAATGCGTATCTGATGAAACCAGTCTTCGACGACGTGTTTATTCTCAAAGACAAGTCGATGCTGCTCATCATCCCGATTACGATATTGCTTATCGCCGTTATCAAGGGCGCCGCGACCTACGGTCAGGCGGTGTTGATGAGTTATATCGGCCAAAAAATCGTCGCGACAATTCAATGTGGGATGTTTTCACATCTCATGTGGGCTGACATTGCGTATTTCCAGAAGACGGCTACTGGCAAGCTGATCTCACGATTTAACAATGATGCAAATATGCTGCGGGCTGCCGTCTCCAACGTTCTCGTCGGTATCGCGAAAGACACTCTAACACTAATCTTTCTCGTGGGATTACTGTTTTATCATGACTGGGCATTGGCGCTGATCGCCTTCGTCGTCTTTCCAGTCGCTGTGTATCCAATCGTCAGGATCGGTCAACGTATGCGCAAGGTGTCGGACAACACGCAGGTTCAGATGGGCGAATTGACGACTCTCCTAGACGAGACATTCCGGGGGGCCCGACATGTCCGTGCCTATGGCATGGAAGAATATGAGATCGATCGGGCTGGCAGCATTATCGAAACAATATTTCAGCTGGTCCAGAAAGCCGCCCGGGTGCGGTCTGCAACCCACCCGATTATGGAATCACTCGGCGGTGTCGCTATCGCTGTAATAATTTTTTACGGCGGCAGCCAGGTCGTATCCGGCTCCACAACACCAGGTACCTTTGCTTCCTTTATCGCCGCCCTGTTGATGGCCTACCCGGCAATGAAAAGCCTCGCCAACCTTAATGCCAATCTTCAAGAAGGACTCGCCGCGGCGCAGCGTATCTTCACCCTTGTCGATGCCGCCCCCTCGATCCAGGACAAAGCCGATGCAAAACACCTCGGTACCATCCGGGGTGAGGTTAAGTTTGAAGATGTACGCTTTGGCTATGAGAAAGACCGTCCAGCGCTCTCCGGCATCAACTTGGACATCCCCGCAGGCAGCACGATTGCTCTAGTTGGTCCCTCTGGTGCTGGAAAATCAACGATCTTGAATCTCATTCCGCGTTTCTATGACAGCGACGATGGGCAAATTCTGGTTGATGGCGAAAATTTACGTGATGTTACTGTTTCATCACTGCGCGCCAATATTGCTTTGGTCTCACAGGACATTACCCTGTTTGATGACACGGTCCGTAGCAACATTGCCTACGGGAAGCTCGATGCTTCCGATGACGAAATTATTGCTGCCGCGACCGCCGCTGAGGCGCATGAATTTATTACTCGGTTGGTGTCTGGATACGACACCCATGTCGGTGGGCGCGGCTTAAAACTCTCTGGCGGCCAACGCCAGCGGATCGCCATTGCACGCGCGATGTTAAAGAACGCACCGATCCTACTCCTCGATGAGGCGACATCGGCCCTTGATACTGAAACCGAACGTCAGGTCCAATCCGCCCTCGAAAATCTCACCGAGGGACGCACGACAATTGTAATTGCCCACCGATTATCAACCGTTATGGCAGCTGACACAATTTACGTGATGGATAACGGAGAAATCGTCGAACAAGGAACCCACGCGGAGCTTCTCGCCAAAGGCGGGGCCTATGCCCGACTTTACGCAGTGCAGTTTGCCGAACAGGCCGAAGAGGTCACACCGGCAGAGGTCTCTACCTAGGCAATGGCACTGTTCAAAAATATAATGCGGCGACCCGGCCCGCGCGCCACCGCGTGTTGGCTGGCGGCCAACTATATTCGTTTTGTGAAAATCACGGGGCGGTGGCGTTTTGAAGGGACAGAAATTCCTCAAAAGCTGATCGATGAGAACAAACCCTTTCTTGTCGCATTCTGGCACGGACGGCTTTTGATGATGTCATTGGCCTGGCCCTATGACCCTCCATTCAAGATGGTAATCTCGCATCATCAAGACGGCGAACTGATTGCACAAACGATCCGCATGCTTGGGTTTGGCTCGATTGGTGGTTCATCCTCTCGTGGTGGCGTCGGCGCGGTACGCGCGATGTTGCGGGCCCTCAAATCAGGAGAATATGTTGGCGTCACGCCCGACGGCCCGCGCGGACCAAGGATGCAAGCCGCACAAGGCGTCGTGTTCGCAGCGCGTCATGCCGGTGTGCCCATACTACCGCTAAGCTACGCAGCCAAAGGCAGTAAAATACTCTCAAGCTGGGATCGGTTCCTTATTCCCCTGCCCTTTTGCCGAGGCATTATGAAATGGGGTAACCCGATTGAAGTCGCCGCCAACGCGGATGGAGAGGAAATTGCCCGGGTCACGGCGACACTCGCAAACGAGCTAAACCAGATCACACATCTATTAGACACCGAATTGGGTTTGCCACTCATAGAACCTACAGCATACACCGCCGGAACACCGTCATGATTCTGCCGGTATATCGTGGTCTTGCCTACGCGGCGGCCCCCATCCTCCGTCACTTTCTCGAACGCCGCAAACGGCGCGGCAAGGAAGACCCAAATAGAATAGAGGAACGGTTCGGCAATCCCAGCAAAAAGCGTCCGGCAGGTTCTGTAATCTGGTTCCATGCCGCCAGCGTTGGCGAGGCTATTTCTATCCTCTCTCTGATTAACCGACTTTATCACGACTATCCAACTCACTCCATTTTAGTAACCACCGGAACAGTAACGTCCGCCACGATCATGGCCGAACGTCTGCCCCAGAGCGTTATCCATCAATTTATTCCCGTTGATCAGCCGATATGGATTCAACGATTTCTTGATCATTGGAAACCCAATATTGCCTTATGGGTCGAGTCCGAATTCTGGCCAAATTTACTGACTGCTATTCATCAACGTGGCATTCCCTTAATTTTGATAAATGCCCGCGTATCGCCCGACTCGTTTCGTGGCTGGCAGCGGGTGCCGCGGACCATCGCGCGTTTGCTCGGCTGTTTCTCTCTCTGTCTTGCGCAGAGTGTAGAGGATGCCGAGAAGCTTACCGAGCTTAGTGCCAAGAACGTTCACATACCGGGAAACCTCAAATTTGCCGCCGAGCCGTTACCCGTCGACGATAAAGCCCTGTCGACACTGTGGAACGACATTAGCACCCGGCCCGTGTGGGTCGCCGCCAGCACCCATTCAGGAGAAGAAGAAGCAGTTGCAAATGCTCACCGGGCAATCGCAAAGAACCAGCCGGATATTTTGACAATCATTATTCCGCGCCACCCAGCCCGCTCGACCGAGATAGCCAGAGAAATACTCGGCATGGGTCATTCGGTGTCTCTGCGGAGCAAGGGTGAACCGGTAACATCCGAAACCGCGATCTATATAGCTGACACTGTTGGCGAGCTTGGCTTGTTTTACAGACTGGCTCCAATCGCCTTTATCGGCGGGACACTGGTTCCCCATGGCGGCCAGAATATGCTGGAAGCTGCCAAGCTGGAATGCGCCATCATCCATGGTCCTTCTACGACCAATTTTGCAGCGGTTACGTCGGAAGTTTCTGCGGCGGGTGGCTCAACCATCATACAAAACGCAACGGAACTGGCAGATGCGGTATCAAGCCTGCACTCAGACGAAGGCCGCAGGACAGGTCAGATCGCAGCAGCTCTCGCTGTTGCTCAGTCCCAGACCAATGTTCTCGACGCAGTAATTGCATTGTTAGAGCCCTATCTAGCGGCGCTTGATAAACCATCAGCTGGCAACGCCAAGGCAAAGCAAAATGCGCGCGCCTGAATTCTGGCACGCGTCCAGCAAGACGGGCAGAATGTTGTCTCCGCTGTCCGTGCTATGGCGAGCAGGTGCCGCATTACGAAATTGCGGCGCCGGAAGTCCCTGGAAAGCGTCAGTACCCGTCCTATGTATTGGTAACCTCACCGCAGGCGGCGCCGGGAAAACCCCACTGGCCATAGACCTGACGCGCGCCTTACTAGTAAAGGGATATCGCCCGAACCTCCTCAGTCGCGGGTATGGCGGGACCCTTCAAGGGCCTATACTCGTCGATCCCAACATTCATTCTGCTTCAGAGGTTGGGGATGAACCGCTCCTCCTCGCAGAAACGGCGCCGACGTGGGTATCGCGCGATCGCATTGCTGGGGTGACGCAAGCCGTTAAAAACGCCGCCAACATTATCGTAATGGATGATGGCTTTCAGAACCCCGCAATCGCCAAGACACTCTCTATACTGACAATTGATGGCGGTTACGGATTTGGCAATGGTCGCGTCATCCCTGCTGGTCCCTTGCGGGAAACCATTGCTTCTGGTCTTGCCCGTTGTGACGCCGTCGTCATCATCGGAGAAGACCAGCGTGGCCTTACACAAGAAATCGACAACGCCTGCCCAATCTATCGAGCGCGGATCGTTACCTACCCAGATCCGGAAATGGCGGGACAGAAAGTTGTTGCCTTTGCGGGTATTGCCAGACCGTCAAAATTCTACAGCACTCTCCAGGAGTTGGGTTGCGAAATCGTTGGGACTCAGGATTTTCCGGATCATCACAAATTTGACCCGGACGAGGTAATCAAGATATGTGACCATGCATATCAACTAGGGGCCATCCCGGTCACAACGCAGAAAGACTACGTGCGCCTACCAGACGAAGCCCGTGCCCTGATTAAAACAATTCGTATTTCTCTCGAATGGGAAGACGCTAACGCGCATGAGCGCCTTCTAGAAAAGTTATACGTAGATGGCTAAGCGGACACCTGCTCAAAGACGGTTTTATCGCGCGGTTGGCTACCCATTAGAAGCTCTCGGCGTCGCCCTCGTTTATGGGTTTTTCTCGTTGCTCCCCATGGACACCGCATCAGGCGTTGGCGGGTGGATTGGCCGTATCATTGGCCCCCGTCTCGGGTATCAGAAACGCGCTATCGCCAGCCTGAAACGCGCCTTTCCCGAATATGACGACACGCATATTCGTCAGATTACCACGGATTTATGGGACAACCTGGGCCGTGTCCTTGCGGAGTTACCGCATCTCGAAAAAATCATCGATGAGCGTGTCGAGGTCCTAAACAAAGAAAACATCGCCGCAGTCAAACCTGAAGGCACTCCCTGCATCTTTTTTTCCGGCCACTTTGCCAATTGGGAGCTCTTTGCCCTGACCGCACAAAAATCCGGCGTGCCCTATGTCCAGGTTTATCGTGCCGCCAATAATCACTTTGTTGACGCTATGCTCCGTAAAATCAGAAAACTCGAAGACAAAGACATCATCCCCAAAGGCCTTCGCGGCGCCCGGGGAGCAATTTCCGCACTTCGTTCCGGCCGTCGCCTCGGCATGCTGGTTGATCAAAAGATGAATGATGGCATTCCCGTCGAGCTATTTGGTCGGATGGCCATGACCGCTCCCGCTGTTGCTGAGCTCTCCATCCGTTACGATTGCCCGGCTATTCCGGTCCGCATAATACGAAAAGGCGGATGCCATTTTCAGGTTCTGCTTGCCCAGCAATTAGAAAAACCCGCCGACGGAGACGTGCCGGCAATGATCAGGAATATTAATGCTTTATTCGAAGAATGGGCAACGGAGCGTCCTGGGCAATGGCTAGGTTGGCTGCACCGTCGGTGGCCGGAAGATTAACCTAGGGTCATTTTTTTTGCACCTTTGGCATCGGCCCAACTAGCAAAGATGGATCAAGACGCATCGTCTTCCAGGTCAGGCCCCAATGCAGATGAGGGCCAGTGGCGCGTCCGGTTTTTCCTACCCGTCCAATGAGCTCACCCTTGCGGACACGCTGACCTTCTTTCACGAGGACCTTGCTGAGGTGGATGTAGATTGTGCCCACGCCAAGGCCGTGATCGATCTGGATTGTCTTGCCAGTAAAGAACATCCCTTCATGGGTGAGCGACACGACCCCATCTGAGGCCGCAATTATCGGGGCACCGGAAGGTGCCGCGATATCAACGCCTAAGTGCGGCGCACGTGGCTTGCCATTAAGAATGCGCTGACTGCCATAAACGCCGGAGATACGACCGCGTGCCGGCCACACAAAACCATTCTTAAAATCAACGATTTGGGTAACACGGTGCCGGACGGCATTGAGAAGTTTTTGCTCTCTTGCTATCCGTTTATAGTCCCGTTTTTTCGGCGTGACCTTACGCTTCGGCAAACCGTCGATGCGCTGAATTCTATAATTTCGTTTACGGATTTTCAGCTTTCTTTGCGCAACGCTACCATCCTTACGACGAACAGAAAGAAGCGCGTTTGACTTGGCATCACGCGGCAACCCAAAGACAAAACTGCCGTCCGGCAATGCCAATAGGGGAACCCCATCAAGTAAGACAGAACTGCCCGGGGCCACTTTTCCGGTAATCAGTGTTCCTTGCGTAAAAGCCCCTTTTAACTCAAACGCGCTTGCCTGCGCCCCGACAAACAAAACGGCTACAAGCAAAAGAAGCCGTATCACAGGAGCGACCCCTGACTATCATCAGGTGGACCGGGTTTCTTTACCGCTGCTTTCTTAATTAAGTGTTTTTGAGATTTGGCGCGCGGTTTCGTCAAATTTGGCTTGCCGCCCTCGTCGCCAAATGCCGCACCACGCGAGCCATCTAAGAACTCTATCTCGATCGCGCCGCCTGCCACGGCCTCTGCCGCACGCATTACCGGCTTACCGTCTCCATCCCGGACCAAGGCAAATCCGCGTTCCAAAACCCCTTTATAGGAAAGACTTTCAAGCAGCTGCCCCTGAGAAGAAATCCGGTCCTGGCCTGATTTGAAAATTCGTGCGATGGCGTTTGGCAATCGTACTGTCGTTTCCAACCCGTCAAATTGCATCTTGCTGTTTTGCAAATTTGACGAGATCGCCAGATTAAACCGTTCCCCTGTTTGTAACAAACGCTCTCCGGCCGAATTCATAACATCCCGTGGGTGACGCAAACGCGCGCCGATACCTGCAACGCGTTCGCGATGCTGCTCCAGCCTGTTAACGACCGAGAGTTTAAGTCGATCCGTTTCGCTATCGAGACGTTGCGCCGCCTCTTCCAGCAGATGATCAGGCTGCGGCAACCCCCTTGCCAGCCCTTCAAGCTGCAGCCGTTGATCTTCCCAACAGCGTTCCAGCCCAGCCACCAGCCGCCGCTGATTATCGAGGAGCTGAGCTTCCAGATCAGCCCGCACCGGCACGGCCATCTCCGCCGCCGCTGTCGGTGTTGGTGCCCGCACATCAGAGGCAAAATCGATCAGAGTCGTGTCAGTTTCGTGACCCACCGCAGAGATCAGCGGAATATCACTTTCCGCCGCTGCACGGACAACGATTTCTTCATTGAAGGCCCAAAGATCCTCAAGACTGCCGCCACCCCGTGCCACGATTAACAAATCTGGCCGCGGCACAACACCATCAACCACGCAGGCATTGAACCCGTTGATCGCTTTAGCGACCTGCTCTGCGGCGCCATCCCCCTGCACAATCACCGGCCATAACAGTACACGGCGCGGAAAGCGAGCCGCCAGCCGATGCAAAATATCGCGAATAACCGCCCCCGTCGGCGAGGTAATTACGCCAATGATTTCGGGTAGGAACGGCAAATCCTGTTTCCGACCGGGGTCGAAAAGCCCCTCTGCGGTCAACTTCTTGCGGCGACCCTCGAGCAATTTGAGCAGCGCGCCTTCACCGGCGAGCTCAACGGCTTCAACGACAAGCTGATATTTAGAACTACGGGGATAAGAAGATATCCGTCCGGTACAGATAACTTCCATCCCTTCCTCTAGGGTGATGCCCAATTTGCCAACGGAACCCCGCCAGCAGACACCATCCATCGCAGCGTCTGCGTCCTTCAGCGTGAAATAGAGATGTCCCGACCCATGATAGTTAGGACGAGAGATTTCACCCCTGACTCGGACCCGTCCAAACGCGCCCTCCAGAGTCCGTTTTACCGCGCCGGAAATCTCTCCGACCGAGAATTCACTGATATTATGCTCGAGTCCTGTTGCAGAAGGAGCGTCAGAATCAAAAAGAGAGATCTTGTCAGTTATCTTGTCAGTCATGGCGACTCACATTCTATGCTAAACGGGAAGAAGCATACCAGCAGCGTAACGCGCTAAATGAAAAGTACAGGGGAGAATAACACAGTGAGGATCTTGGTAGTAGGCGGCGGCGGCCGTGAACATGCGTTGTGCTGGGCTATTGCGGGTTCCCCTCTGGTTACCAAGCTCTATTGCGCGCCAGGCAATGCCGGAATTGCGCAGGAAGCCGAATGCGTCGCCATAGCCGCTGAGGACGTCGACGGGATCATCCGATTCGCGCAGGACAATGAAATCGAGTTTGTCGTCATTGGCCCCGAAGCCCCTCTCGTCGCAGGACTCGCTGATAAGCTGGCGAATCTCGGCATAAAATCTTTCGGACCAAGTGCGGCTGCAGCTGAAATGGAGGGTTCCAAGGGTTTCATGAAGGATTTCTGTGCCCGCCACGATATCCCGACCGCAGCCTATGGCAGGGTTACAGATATTCCAGCCGCAAGAGCCTTTATCGCTGAACACGGTGCACCGATCGTCGTTAAGGCTGACGGTCTCGCTGCCGGCAAAGGTGTGATCATCGCAGAAACGGTGGAGCAAGCGAATGCCGCGGTGAACGATATGCTGGAAAGTGGCGCCTTTGGCGCCGCCGGCGCCGAGGTAGTGATCGAAGAATTCCTCGGCGGCGAAGAAGCCAGCTTCTTTGTGCTGTGCGATGGTGAGACCGCTCTGCCACTAGCCTCCGCCCAGGATCACAAGCGGGTCGGTGATGGCGATACCGGGCCTAATACCGGCGGCATGGGTGCCTATTCCCCCGCCCCAATTGTGACCGATGCCATGGTAGAGACCATCATGAAATCCATAATCAACCCGACGATGGCGGGGATGAAGGCTGAGGGAAAACCCTACAAAGGTGTGCTCTATGCCGGTCTGATGATCGAGAACGATCGGCCAAAGCTGCTGGAGTACAATGTCCGGTTCGGTGACCCCGAATGTCAGGTTTTGATGATGCGGCTGATGTCGGACCTGTTACCGGCGCTCATTGCGTCAGCAGACGGCGTGCTCAAAGACTTTGATTTACGCTGGTACGACGAGACAGCGCTAACCGTGGTCATGGCGGCCAATGGCTACCCAGGCACCTATGACAAAGGCAGCGTTATCAGAGGTCTAGAAGATGCCAGCCGGGATCGTGACATCACGATTTTCCACGCAGGGACAGCAATTGGAGAGAATGGCGAGATATGCGCGACAGGCGGCCGCGTTATCGCAGTGACAGCGCTGGGCGACACAGTCGCAGAGGCCCAGTCCACAGCCTACAAAGCGGTTGATGCTGTCGACTGGCCGGGCGGGTTTTGCCGCCGGGATATCGGCTGGCGGGCCCTGGAACGGGAATAATCCTAGTAAGTTCGTCCCGACATCTGCGGCGAGGTTGTAAGAATATTGGGAAGCCCGCAAGATTACTCTTTGAAGGACAGCCCTTGCCTGTCCGTAATCAACAGGGATGTAAAATTATGGAAATCCGCCTGGACGGAAAATCCGCGCTCATTACTGGTGGAAGCCAGGGGCTCGGCAAAGGCATGGCGCTCAAATTCGCGGAAGCAGGAGCGGATGTTACGATTATCGCCCGCGGACAGGATTTACTGGACACCGCCAAGGGTGAGATAGAGGCCATCGGTGGCCGGAAGGTCGTGGCGATCTCCTGTGACCTGATGGACGCCACGACGACGGCGGAAGCCTTCGCCAAAGCCGAAACGGAATTAGGCAAAATAGACATCCTGATCAACAATGCCGGTACGTCAAAATCTGGACGCTTTCTCGATATCACCGACCAGGAATGGCATGACGATTTTGAGCTCAAATTGTTTGCCGCTGTCCGCCTGTGTCGCCTCGCTTTACCTGCTATGCAATCCCGCAAATGGGGACGGATTATCAATGTGCTGAATATTGGCTCGAAGGCACCTGGCGCTAACGGTGCACCAACCGCTGTCGCCCGCGCCGCCGGGTTATCGCTAACCAAAGTGCTCGCCAATACCGGGGCTAGCGACAACGTGCTCGTTAACGCGTTACTGGTCGGCTTTATCAAATCTGGCCAGTGGGAACGGCTCTATGCCGAAAAGCAGCCGAATCAGGAATACGAAGACTTTCTGCAGGACATGGTTGATGTCCGGAATATTCCAATGGGCCGCATCGGTGAAACCGATGAATTTGCCAATACGGCCCTTTTTCTCGCATCCGACGCGGGCAGCTACATTACCGGTGCCGCAATCAATGTCGATGGCGGAAAATCGCCAGTCGTCTAGTTGTCGTAATATTTAGCAGGCTCGACCAGCTCGTTTTCCGTCAATCCACGTAACGCTGCCTGTGCCATAGCGACACGGGTTTCTTCTGTGCTTGCGCCTATATGCGGCGTGGCGAGAAAGTTTGGCAGATTAAGCAAGCGGTCATTCTCTGCAGGCTCAACGGCAAAAACATCAAAGCACGCCGCCCGCAGGGACTCATTCTCAAGACGGTCCGCTAACGCATCCTCGTCAACGATTTCACCGCGGCAAGTATTAACGAGAACAGCTTCAGGCCGCATGCGCTCAAGCACCTCCCGTGTATACAGCCCACGGGTCGATTGGGTCTTCGGCAGATGCAAGGTGAGAACCTCCGACCGCTGCAGTAATTCATCAAACGATACTGAGGTCACACCATGTTCTGCATAAAACACGGGGTACTCTTTCACATCACAAGACAGGATGGTGCAGTTAAACGGCTTTAGCATACGCACGACTTCTTTGCCGATATTGCCGCAGCCATGAATACCAACCGTGCGCCCAGTTAACAGCTCACCATTACGATAGCGTGGCCGGTCACCAGCTCGCATTGACTGGTTCATCGGCGTAATCCAGCGCAAAGCATTTATCATAAAACTTAGTGCCAGCTCCGCAACGGAGAGCTTATTGACACCAAAGGTATAGCCGAAGCGAACGCCGTGGGATTTCAACGCATCAAAATCGATGGTCTCACACCCCGCCCCGAATTTGGCGACAATTTTGAGCTCCGGTAAGGCGGTCAGAACGCGGTCCGTCAACGGCTCGAACCCCACGATAGCGGCATCACAACCGGCTAAATACTCGATCAGTCTATCTTCATCAGTTATCCGCTCGTCATCTACTAGACGTGCCTCAGGATAGGCATCGAGAAGGATCTTCCGCATTACAGGATGTGAACAGGGTGTAGCGGCGGAAACCCCGAGTTGCTTGATCATGCTAAAATCCTCACGCCCAATTTCTGAATATTCATCAGAGAGTAAGCCAACTTTCGAATAGCATCAACGGAGCGCCTATTCCCCCACCGGATTGACAGACTCCTTGCCCCAGCTATAGTCGCCGCGATTTCAACACAATCTAAGTGCCGCAAACGATGTCACCGCTCGAACGATTCAAAGGTTTCAATATCGCCTATCAGGGTATGTTTTACCCGATGGAAACCGATCATATGGGCCACGCCAATGTGCGCTATTACAGCCGCGCCTTTAATGAGGCGGCCTACTTCACCTTTACCACGGCAAATATAACGCCAGGCTATATGCGGGAGAATGACCGCGGCATGGCGGCGGTCACGGAAAACTTTGGATACAAGCGAGAGATTATGCCAGGTGATCTTATCCAGGTCCGGACGTGCTTTATTAACTTCACGCCCAAGAGCCTGCATGTCTGGGGCGTGATGATCGATGTGTGTACCGATGAGATTTGCGCGATTAACGACCAAGTCTGTGTATCGCTGGACACCATCGCCCGCAAGTCTACGCCGTGGCCGGATGCGATCTTCGAAAAAGGCAAAAGCCTAGTAAAGGAGCGGCCAGTTATTTAGCCGCTCCCTACCGTGTTTTCTATTCAGCGGCGCCCGCTTCAACAGCAGGTTTTTCCTTTGGGTTGGCTAGGTAATCTCTTGTGCCCACAAGGATGCCAATTGCCAAGCCAACACCGTTGATCAACAGTCCATACGGAATAGCGTCAGCAGGCAACAACAGTAATATTCCCGCAACAAACAGCAGGACTCTGCAGATCGCACTTTGTGGCCCAAACATATAGCCAATCAACCCGCAGGAGCCAAACCATACGCCAATAAAGGCTGTTATGGCCCCCTCCGCTATTGCATAGGCGCTTCCTTGCCAAAGCAACGCTGGTGACAAGACAAAAATGAATGGCACCACATAAGCTATCCAACCAAGACGTACCGCGGTAACTCCCGTTTCCATAGGTTTGGCCCCCGATAACGACGCTGCAGCAAAAGCCGCTATCGCCACCGGAGGTGTAATCATCGACATAAGACCAAAATACAGCACGAACATATGGGCCGAAATCGGGTGAATGCCAAGCTTGACCAAAGAGGGTGCAATCATCGTTGCCAGCAACAGATAAATCGCTGATGTAGGCATACCCATACCCAGCAAAATCGACACCAGAGCCGTCAGGATCAACAGCAAGAAGATGCTGTCCTCACCAACCGACGCCAATAGCAAGGTCAACGCTTGTCCAAGCCCCGTGCGATCGAGGATAGAAATGATAAGACCTGCCATAGCACCAATAGCAATGATATCGGCTGAGGACCGGCCACTTGCAGCCACCGAATCCCACAGTTGCGCAGGGGTAATCCGTTTTCCTTTGTAACCGAACACAATACTGACCACAGCTACAGAAATAGCGGCCCAGAAGGCAGATTCTTGAGGTGGCAAGTTGAGAGAAAAAAGCGTGTAAACAAGGATTACGTAGGGCATTAAGAAGAACCAGCCCTCCCTCATCACCCGACGCATCAAAGGGATGCGGTCCTTCGGAAGCGGCGCGATATTGTTCTTCGCAGCCTCCAAGTCCACCTGAACAAACACCGCTAGATAATACAAAGCCGCCGGAATCAGAGCTGCCAAAATAATCTCAGTATATTCCAACTCGAGAATTTCAGCCATCAGGAAAGCCGCAGCCCCCATGATAGGCGGCATAATTTGGCCACCAGTGGAAGCAACAGCCTCGATGGCCCCAGCAGTTTTTCGATCATAGCCAGCCTGCTGCATCAACGGGATGGTAATCACTCCTGTAGAGGCCACGTTGGCAACGGCGGACCCGGAAATTGAACCAAAAAAACCAGAGGCCACAACCGCAATCTTTGCCGAACCACCACGGGACCGGCCCATCATAGCCGCTGCTAAATCAGTGAACCATTCAGATGCTCCTGTATGCAGTAACAGCTGCCCCATCCAAATAAACAGGACAACGGTGAGGACGATAATTTTCAGCGGAAGGCCAAGCAACGAGGCACTGTTAGTACCAAGCTCTGCGATCAATCTGTATGGCTCTTGCTCAACCCCTTTGAACATTTCGCCCGGTACAAAATGTCCGACGAAAGCATAAACAACGAACACCGAGAAAATCATTGTCAGGCTCATGCCTGCGGTCCGGCGTAATGCTTCCCATGTTAACGGCAGGAAAATGAGACTAATCCAGAACATCTTGGGCCGCATTTCATACGGATTTAATTCGATTTCACCATAAATAGACAGGAGATAACATGCTGCCCCACCGCCTAATAGTGCCAAAATCACGTCGTACCACGGAACAGAAAGACGCTCTTTGCCACCGCCAGCCGGGTAACGAATATAAACAATAACCAGCATCAATCCAAAACAGGCGACCATTGCCTGCTCATCCAGCCATTCGAGACCAAGCTTGAGAGGAATCTCAATAGCCCAACTTAATGCTATAATTGTAATAAGCGCCCCAAGAGCAAGGCAAAGTATTTTAACGAGAGCACTCTCGTTCCACTGGCTTAGAAGAGCCTCACCCTTTTTGTTTTCTGACGCATTTGCGGTCGTTGGCGTATCGGTCACGGCGAACCCTCCGCTGAAGGACTTGTGATTAATTTAAAATTATATCGAGAATTTTTTAAAAAAATGCCTGCGCCCTAAAATTAGGACGCAGGCTTATTTTATCAATTACATAGTAGTCTTATCGCTTATCTTAGCGAGCCCAGAGGCCCACTTCTTTGTAATATTTAATGGCACCGGGGTGGTATGGATAACCATGATTCTTTGCCATCCGTTTATTGTCTTTATAGGAACGCCATAGAGGGCCGCCTTCTTTAAGTTGCTTGGCCTTAGTATGCATGACCTTAGCAACTTTATAAGCAGCGTCATTCGCTAAGTCTTTATGAGTCCATAGCAGAAAATCATAGCTCACGAAATTTGTTGGTTCGACAACACCGGTCAAACCCTTAGCAGGCTGAACTATGCCCCATTCTGCTCTTGGAAACCACTTATTCATCCGCTTCAATGCGGCCGATGACTTGTCGAAAGAAATATGACGAACGCCACCTTTAATCTTAGCATTCATCTGTTTTACAAAACCAGAACCGGCTGCCGCGATAGCCATATCGATTTTGCCAGCCATAAAGGCCCGCCAATGCTGAACTAAACCGACTTGCGGCACGTTCTGAACGTCCTTCATCGTAAGGTTGTCTGTCGCGAGAGCACCGCTCGTAACATAAACGAAGAGCGGAGCACCCTTGAAGCCACTAGCAATCCGCTTTCCCTTTAGCTGAGAAACCTTGGTAATCCCTGACTTAAGAGAAACCACAGGGCTCACAGTGAATTTCATCATCGTAGTGACAATGCGCAGATTGTTATACTTCCGCTTGGACAATTGGGTGCCCGTCTGAGCCATATGATACTGTGAAATATTCGAAATACCAAAAGCCAGTTCGCCAGCGTTAACTACTGGTATATATTGCTGAGTGCCGCCCATGGTCTGCTTGCGCATTTGGACGCCAGGAGCGTGTTCAGAAACAGCTTTTGAAATTGTCGCCGTAATTTGCGACACGGCACCGGCTTTCGTCGAACCAATACCGAAGGTCTGTGCAGATGCCGAAGCGGCCAGCCCAACCGCAGCAGCAGTTACGAGTGTCAAAGATACAAACTTCATAACTCTCTCCCTATAATTTAATGAAATGTTCTAATTCGCAATTGCCGGAATCTACACACCTGAGGCACTGCGTCAAACGAAACATCACGCTAAGAATTTAGCTAACACCGCCCAGAAAACCCGAAATTATTTTATTAAACAAAGGCGGGTTCTCTGTCGCCGAATAATGACCTACACCCGGAAGCAGACGGAATTGTGCATTTGGCAGGGCGGCCTCTACCGATCGGCAAACTGGCTCCGGGGCAATGGGATCATCAGCGCCACATAAGACAAGAGCCGGAGCTATGATTGAGGTTGTATCTTCGAACAAATCTGCAGTGCTTAGCATATCTACGGCTTGGCAAAATCCGGCGGGATTGACCTTCGCCATAATGCTAACTGCCTTCTCTCGCGCCACTTCCGATACACTGGAACTCATGATTGCCGGCCCTTTTTCGCGGGCAAAGCGTTTCGAGCCCAAGGTTTTAAAAATTTCGAGCCGACCATTTTTCGCTATTTCTCTTGCTTCGTCGTCGAGACCACCAAGGCCAGTCAGCCCATGGGCAAAAATGTAGCTTTTGATTCGGTCTGGATTTCGAACACAAAATCGCGCAGCAACTAGTGCTGCAATCGATTGTCCCAAGACATGTACCTTTTCGACCGCGAGAACACCTAACAACGCCATCAAACTGTTGGCGTAATCATCAACGGTCGGAGCCGACGAATCGAAACCATCCGATCCGCCATAGCCCGGCATGTCCCAAGCAATAACCCGATATCTATCACTTAATTGATCAAGCTGTTCCTCCCAGCTTTCCGAGCTACCACCGATGCCGTGCAATAAGACGAGCGCATCACCCTCGCCTGCTTCACGCCAGGCGAGGACCTTGCCGGCTATCAGCGTGGTTTGAAGCGCCGGGGTCGGCACGACGATCAGGCCACCGGATCCCGTTCTCCAGGGGCCTGCGAATTATACATCGTAGCCACCCGATCAAGTTCGGCCAGGCACACCGGATCCCAATCCTTCTTTGGTGTCATATCGACACCCCAATGCCCCTTATTATCTTCGCCGCGTAACACCATCGCCGATGCGCCGGGGAACCCCGTTTCTTTAATCGAGGGCGGCACATAATGAATGGACAGCCCAATCCGCCGGTCATCCGACTTATTCGGCGCTGAGCCATGGACGCAGTCTTCCTTATGGAAAGAGAACTGTCCGGCTTTTAGTATCATCGATTGAGATTTGGATTCATCAACACCAACAATGGTCTGCCCACGGGACAGCAGATTCTCTTCCGACTTCAATTCCACATGATTATAAATTCCCTGATTATGCGTGCCAGGAATAAAATCCATGCAGCCGCTTTCCAGATTGCTGTCGGAAATAGCGAGCCACGCCGTCAACGTATCCGGTGGCTCCAACCCGTAATAGGTTGAGTCCTGATGCCAGGAGACAAACCCCGGGTCATGAGCTTCTTTCTGAAAGAAGCTCGACCCCCAGCAAAGAATGTCGGGACCAATTATATCTTCTACGGCATCCAACAGCTTGGGATGGGAAATGATGTCACACAAAAACGTAAACGGTAGATGCGCCTTTATCTTGCAGCGCTGCTGAATTTGACTTCCCATTTCCGCTTCAACTTCTTCGACCTTGGCACGTAATTGCGCCGCCTCAGCGGTCGTCAGCAGATCAATAGGCCCAACAAAGCCATTATTCTTATAGCTGTCGACCTGATCCTGAGTGAGGTGTTTAGGCATCCTTATACGCTCCGCAAAAAATTCTTAATTTTAATTTCCACACGCTAACCGCTTGGAAAAGATTCTTCAAGAACGCTCGGCTGGACGTCATGCGATCGATGTTCTATC
>Ga0302132_10000875_pt1 | contig 17187 bp, 22 predicted proteins | sample CB9_321_MG_FD_203113 | JGI IMG/M metagenome (GOLD analysis project Ga0302132, IMG submission 203113) | Marine microbial communities from Western Arctic Ocean, Canada - CB9_32.1 | ecosystem: Environmental > Aquatic > Marine > Oceanic | place: Canada: Western Arctic Ocean | collected 2017-09-19
GACGTTTATATTGCAAATCGGACAGGCAGTCATGATCGACAGGGCAGCAGCCGACAGGAGACGGGAACAAAAGACGCAGTGGGATCGCAACGCAGCGGCGGCCCGTGCGACTCTGCCAGGTATTCCACCGGTCAAGAATCCCGAACGTCGAGAGCGATGCGGATCTGACTTCCGGCTATTCTGCGAGGAGTATCGGCCGGACGCGTTTAAGGTTTCCTGGTCGGACGATCACCGATACGTATTGGATCGGGTGCAGGCCACGACGTTTGCTGGCGGGCTGTTTGCTCTGGCGATGCCACGCGGTGCCGGTAAAACCACGATCACAATGACGGCAGCTATCTGGGCATTGCTCTATGGGTACCGTCGATGGGTTTGTCTAGTTGGAGCCACGGAGCCCAAGGCCGTCAAATTGCTGAAGGGGATCAAGACAGAACTGCGATTCAATCAGCAGCTCTACGAAGACTTCCCTGAGGCGTGCGTTCCGATTCGTGCACTAGAGGGCAAACCGCAACGGGCGACGAATCAGATGATTGACGGCAAGCCGACTTCGATGGTTTGGGCCGCTGATCAATTGACGTTTCCCACGATACGGGGAAGCGTATCCTCGGCCAGTTTAATTACGACATGCGGAATATTGGGCGACATCCGTGGGCAGCAGGACGTGACGCAGGACGGCGAGGTGATTCGTCCAGACTACGTTTGCTTGGATGATCCACAGACTCGGGCTAGCGCGTATTCCAACCGGCAGACTGACGACCGTATCGACACGTTGAACGGTGATATCCTCGGGCTCGCCGGACCAAACACAAAGATTGCGGGAGTCATGCCATGTACAGTTATCAGGCGGGGCGACATGGCCGACATGATTCTAAATCGGGATCTGGCGCCGGAGTGGCACGGGAAGAGGACCAAGCTGATAGCGTCGATGCCAACGCGGATGGACATGTGGGAGACATACCAGGAGATTCGGGAGGCGGATTTTCGGAACGACGGCGATGGTTCACCGGCGACCGAATACTACAGCCAGAACCGGATCGATATGGATCTGGGTTCGATGCCATCGTGGGTAGAACGCTTCTATGAGGACGAGATATCGGCTACACAGAATTGCATGAATCTGTATTTTCGGGACGAGGCGACATTCGCTGCGGAGTACCAAAACGAACCGCTCGAATTAAAGGGAGACGATACGCTGACAGTTGAGCAGATATCCGAGCGAGTGAACGGCTACGAATTGAGAGTTGTGCCGACGGGTGCGAATAAGGTGACAGCGTTCATCGACGTTCAACAGAATTGTTTCTACTTTTGCGTGGCAGCGTGGACGCCAAAGTTTACCGGTTACGTTTTGGAGTACGGTGCATTCCCGGATCAGCGAGCGTTGAACTTCCGTTATTCGCAGGCCAAAAATACACTCGGGAAACGATATCCAGGACTGTCGGTCGAGGCTGCAATAAGCAAGGGACTCGGCGAGTGCATCGACATGCTTTGCTCCAAGACGTACTTGCGAGATGATGGCTTGGAAATGCAGATCGACAGGCTACTAGTCGATGGCAATTGGCAGACTGACGTTGTTTACGAGGCAGTGAGGCAGAGTGCACACAAGTCGAAAGTCGACCCGGCCCGCGGTACATTCGTCGGTGCCGCAACGCTTCCTCTGAATGAGCGACAGAAGCGAGAGGCAGGCAAGATCATTGGCGTGCATTGGCGAGTTGAGAAAAGCAAGGGATCGATCAGGCACGTCATCTTTGACTCGAATCATTGGAAGTCGTTCATTCATGCCAGGATAGCAACCGACCCAGCAGAGCGTGGAAGCCTCACATTTTATAAAGCTACGCCACGACATCACAAGACATTCGCCAGCCATCTGAAAGCGGAATATGCGGTCAGGGTGGAAGGTCGCGGCCGCGAATGCGACGAATGGAAAATCAGGCCAGACAGGCCGGATAATCACTGGTTTGATTGCTTGTCGGGGACTGCGATCGCGGCCAGCGTCGAGGGTGTGACATTGACAGCAACCGGCGAGCAAGGACACAAGCCGATTCGCGAACGCAAAAAGGACAGGGTGGCATACTTATGAGCAAGCGAAAAAAGACGGGAAGACCAGCAGGATCTAAGACGGAATATAGAGCAATCGTTGTCGAGTTGCCCGCTACTTGCCCGGTGTGCGGCAGTCCCGACAGGACGAAAAAGGAGACGATTCGCACCAGGCTGCTCGACGGGATCAAGATCATTTGGTCAAAGGTTGCGTGCAACGATTGCCCGGCAAAGTACACGATTAAGACTCCATACCCACCACGACAATCGTCCCCGGATAATGCGGGAAAGTAGCACTGCTCGTTTCTGCTATTGTGCGCCTACCTGGCTGCCTAAACAATTAGGGAATGGCAGATCCAGAACTAGCGGCTGAAATTAGCTTCGCCCGGCAGATGGTCTCGGCGTTACGCACTGCACTACTCCAGGCAGCGGCCAACGGTGGCGCTGTGTCTGTTAGCTTCGATGGGCAGGCCACGACGTGGAATCACTCGGCTGCCCGTGCTGAATTGGTGGCATGGAGTAAGAGACTCCACCGGCTGAAGAACGGTCGCACGTCGACGGTACGACTGGATGGTGCCGGATGATCGCCGAAGCCAAACCGGGATTTATCGATAGACTCCGTGGCATGTTCTCGGTTGCTTACGAGGCATCCGAACCGAACCACAAGCGGCGCGACCCAGGCCGGCGAATTCGCAGTAGCGACGACGCGACGACCGAGGGGCAACGGCGCCAGCTTATCAACAACGCCTCCGACCTGAACCGCAATTTCTCGGTAGCAGCTTGGGCGATTCGTAAACATCTAGACTACGTGAGTAGCTTCACGCTCCAGGCTAGGACTCCGAATCCTGAATTCAACCGGCAGTTGGAATCATTCGTTGCCAGTTGGAGCAAGCCGAAACGGTTTGACGTCGGCAAGCGTCACGGCCTGCGTCGGTTTATCCGCATGGCCGAAGCTCGGCGAGTAATGGACGGCGACGTGTTTCTCGTCAAGCAACGGACGGGGCAACTCCAAGCCATCGAAGCCGATCGAGTACGGACCCCGGACCACAAAGACGACATGGCCAAGGGTGCGGAATACGCTCATGGCATACGGCTAGGTCGCGGTGGGACGATGGCCGGTGTGTCAGTCCATAAGCGGAGCATCCAAGGCAGCGGCTACACATTCGAAAAAGAAATACGAGCGGCCAACGTTTGCCAACTAGCGTACTGGGACGGGTTTGATTCCAAACGGGGGATCAGTCCACTATCTGCGGCGATCAACGACTTCCAGGACGTCCGCGAAGTGCGAGATTATGCCAAGGCTAAGGCAAAGATCACGCAACTATTCGCCCTAGCTATCACTCGCGAAAGCGACGACACGGAAGCCATCAGCGACGATTACTCAGTCGACTTCGGGAAGGGGCCAATCAAGCTGGACCTTGATCCCGGTGACGGTGTTGATTTCTTGGAGAGCAAACACCCGTCGACCGAATTTCAAGCATTCCTTCAGACATGCCTGATGGCGGCCATGAAGTCTCTCGATATGCCGTGGTCGTTTTACGACGAATCATTCACAAACTTCTTTGGCAGCCGTGCGGCGTTGGGACATTACCTAACAAGCTGCAAATCTAAACGGGATGACCTGGTTGAATTGCTCGACGACATCACTAGCTGGCGTTTGGCTCTGGCGATCGGCAACGGCGAATTGATTCTGCCTGCTGGCATGGCGTTCGGTAATCTGTCGTGGGAATGGGTACCCGCCGGGGTGCCGTGGTGGGATCCGTTGAAGGACATCAAGGCCAGCGTGATGGCCATCGAGGCCGGGTTAACTACCCGAAGCAGGGTCGTCAAGGAAGTCTACGGCGAAGAGTGGACGGACACGATAGACAAGCTGGCCGGCGAACAAACATACGCGGAAACAGCTGGCGTATCGCTCAGCGTAACAAAGGGGGACGCAGACGATGCCAACGACATCAATACCGTCGAAGCCTGATAACCTATTCCGCTCAATTGCGCTACGGTCAACACCAGAGCAGGTGGATCGTGAGAACGGCATCATCCGAGGGGTGAAGGTGATCGAGTTGGGGCCACTGAAGCAGGGCGACCCGCGACCGTATTACGTGGACAAGACAACGCTGGACCAGGTGGCGGAATTCGGCAACCGTCCCAATGCTGGCATCAAGGCTCGTTTCACGCATCCAAATATGAGCGAAGACGGACTCGGGAAGCACCTTGGGAAACAGCGAGACTTTCGGGTTGAGGGTAACGCGGTTTTGGCGGACTTCCACCGCGCGACCAGTGCGAAAGCTGACTTGTCCGATCACATATTCGACATGGCAGACGAATCTCCTGAAGATATCGGCCTATCAATTGTGGCAGTATTTGACGAGGAAGCAATGCAAGCCGAAGAGAACGAGGACGGATTGCAGCCGATCCGATTGAATGGCCTGCGGGCTGTTGATTTCGTCGGCGAAGGTGCGGCAACGGATGGCCTATTTGACACAGAAACACGAGCTGGAATACCGGCGTTGGTAACCCAGTTTCTCGATACGTACTTTGCAGACTCTGACCCCGATGACGTCGCGGCCCGTGCGTTGGGATTACTTCGTAGGCACTACGGCCGAGACTTCGCAGAAGGAAAAATAGACATGGCAGTACAAGCTCCAGCGGCACCGGTTGATCAGACGGACGATTTTACTCGCGATCTAGGCAAGCGATACGTTGCCGCATTTGGTGACATCGGCGCGGCCTGGTTCATCGAAGGCAAGACGTTCGAGGAATGTTTCGCACTCAAGATCGATGGCATTGAAATGCAATTGGCAGCCAAAGTCGACCGCATTGCGGAATTGGAAACTCAAGTCGAGGCTCTGTTGATGGTTGCTGGCGAAGTCGAACCATTGAGCACCGACGAGGGCGAACAACTGAGCGACGGCGAGCAGGCACTAGCTGCACGAATCGCCGAGTTGACCGCGAGCGGCGTTGACTCAAACAAAGCAAAATTCATGGCAAAAACGGAACTGAAACTAAGCAGCAACTAACGACCGCCGCGCGGAACATACCCGACAATTTTCTAGGAGAATTAAGCTATGGCTAATGCATGGCGATCGACAGCAGACGTGGTAACGATGAATACCGATTTGGGTTTCATCATCTCGGACGTTTTGGATGGTGCACCGCTGGTTGCGATGATGGCAGCACGGACGGCACAGAAGAACACAATCACCTACAGCAAGCGTACCGTGAATCCAGTCACTGCGTTTCGTGCAGAGAATGACGGATTAGAAAACACGGACTCGACGACCGTCGCAATCACGGCAACGCTGAAGATTCTGGACGCTTCGTTTTCTGTTGACGTGGCAGTTGCGGACGCTCGCGAAGATGGTTATTTGTCGGAAATATTCGACGAAGGCCAGGCACATTTGCGGCAAGCATTCGCGGAAATCGAAAGCCAAATTTTCTATTCCACCGGCACCGGTGGCCAAGCTGCGGGATTCATTGGACTCAATACCTTGACGAATCTCGACGACATCGCGGACGCACAAACGGTAAACGCTGGTGGGACTACGGCGACGACTGCATCCAGTGTTTACGCGATGCGATTCGGTGAACGTGACGTCGAGTTGGTGTGGGGCCAGAGAGGCCAGCTCGCAATGGGCGATATGTCTGTTGTGCCAATCGCTGGTGCCACTGGGACTTTTCCCGGTTACTACACTCCAATCACTGGGCTCGTTGGTTTGAAAATCGGCGGCGTTTCGTCAGTCGTTCGGATTGTCAACGTGACTGCCGATTCAACCAAGACGCTTTCGGACGACCTACTGGCAGACGCGATCACTGCTATGGACGGTGGAATGCCCCACGCTTTCGTGATGGGCAAACGCTCTCTCGGCCAGCTTCGCGCGAGCAGAACTGCGACTAATCCAACCGGAGCACCGGCGCCGTTTCCGACGGAAGCACACGGCGTTCCTATTGTTGTTTCTCCGCAGATCATTGAAACCGAAGCATTGGCAACGTAAATGGTAACCGCCATGCAATCCGCCACGCTGGCAGCCTATAAGGCGCAGCGTTCGGCGGGCGGTACTGAAATTACCTACGCACGTGGCGTCAATTCCGTTGCCGTTACCGTCGTGGTTGGTTCTAGTCCTTCGCTGGTAGCGAATGACTTTGGCGTCGTTATCGATGAGCGGCACTACCGAGACTTCCTGATTCTCGCTAGCGAGTTGATTCTAGCCACGGTTGCCGAGCTACCGGCACGCGGCGACCTGATCACAGATGGCACGAAAACCTACCTAGTGACTGCGGACGGTGGCGAGCCTCATTACACCTATAGCGATCGGTATGAGCAAATCCTGCGAGTGCATTCTGTCGAGAAGGTGACGCCATGACGGCGAAGGCGGTACTTATCGTTGACGACGTTGTTACTGCTCTGGCGGCTGGGAGTTACACCCAAACGATCGCAGCAACCAAAGAGATTCAACAGCGGACTGACAGGGCAAAGATTTCGACGATCGAAGTGACTGCCAGTGCCGGATTAGAGTCTTGGGAAAAAGCCACAAGGGCTGGAATTTACATCAAGACTTACGAGGCTCGGGTTGTCATCACGGCAGACACAACCGCAACCACGACTGAGCTATTAACCGAGTTATCGGAAGAGATAAAAGAAGACCTTTCGACGCAGGCCATGAGCAGTTTGGCGTGCGTTGGAATCGAGCAAGACGAACCGTACGACATTGACCGGCTCTACGATTCAGGGCTATTTGTCACGCTGATCACTTTTCAATATCGAGGGTAACAAATGGCCCATGTACTAGCAGAAAATGCCGTCCTGTTTCGGAACACAGGAACCTATGCAAGCCCCGTTTGGGATCCGGTTGCACAAGTCAAAGACCTAAGCGTCACTCAAAGTAAAGGCGAGGTAGACGTAACCACGCGAGCGAGTGGCGGGTACGTTGAGATAGTCGACGGCCTGAAGGAAGCGAGTATCGAATTCTCAGTCCTTTACGATACGGCTGATACCGATTTCGCAGCAATCCTCGCAGCGTATCACGCAAATACTGCCATTGAATTTTTCGTAGGTGATGGAGCAGCGGCGACCGGGACTCAAGGCCTAAGAGCTGATTGCTTGATTCTGAAAGCGGATATTTCGGAGACTCTCGGCGAGGCTTTGATGTGCGACTTTTCCGCAAAGCCGATCAAGAACGCTGACTCTGCACCTACATGGTTCACTCACGCATAATGAAAACCTTCACGGCCAATGACGGCACATCGTGGAACATCCACATAACGGCGGGATCGCTATTGCGGATTCACACGATGTGCGGAGTAGACCTACTCAATAACCCGCTAGACTTTCCTACGGGGATTGCTGAGTTGGTAGGTGTACTGTGGGCAACGATCCAACCGCAAGCACAACAGGCTGGGATATCGGCCGAGAAATTCGGCGAGGGTCTCGGTGGTCTCGAATTAGCTACAGCCGCTGACATATTCGTCGATGAGCTAGGGTTTTTTTTTACGGACCTGAAGCAGCGACCGAAAGCGATTCTCCTACAGATGACGTGGGAGATGTTGAAGAATCATCAGGAGCTGAAAGCGACACAAGTACAAAAAGCGCTTGGCGCGACCTGTACAGACTCGCAGGCGTAGCTGGGATCGATCCGGCAGAACTCCAGCTATGGCAGATACTAGAGTTGGCCAACGGAGCGAGACCAGAATTGCTCGGCGGATCTGTCGGCCGCGATGGCAAGATACCGCTCACCAAAAATACAATATCAGCGTTGAAGGTGTTTGTATGACGGTTTCGATTAATATCGACGTGAGAGCTAGAAGCCACAGCGCCGAAGTCATCCGTAAGCTGGCCAGAGCCGACAAACGGTTTTTGCATTGGTACGGCGGTGCACTTCGCAAGTCGATCATGAGAAACGTCAGGACTCGCAAGAGCGTAAGCAAGCCGGACAAAGGGCCGACTCACTGGTCAGGTGGCAACAGTGGCCTACGGTTAGTTGCGTACGACGTGAACGCATCAAGTACAGTAGTGACTGTAGGCGTGCTGAAATTCAGCGGGTCAAAGCAGGCGAGCAGTAAGCCCGTCCCTAAGCTGATGGAGGAAGGCGGGTCAGTCCAGCGACGATTTGTTTTCCTTAACGCGAATCCATCGTCGACACAGAAACGGTTTACGAAGTTTCAACCGAAAGGCGTTTCCAAGAAATCGATCAAGCTTATCTATTCGAGACTGGCCAAGCCGAGACCAGTAAATTACAAGCGACGGCCATTCGTTAAGCCAGCATTTGACAAGATCAACAAGAACGTTGCAGAGCGTTACGCAGCCGCAGTCGCGAGGGCCATGAGATGAGTGCAATTAAAGCGGGCGAGGCGTTTATCCAGGCCAGCTTGCGCGGTGGCGATACGGTACGACGGAAGCTAGGGGAATTATCCGGGCGACTCACTAAGCTCGCGAAGGTTGGTGCGGGTGCTTTGGCGACTGGACTCGGTGTCGCTGGAGGTACGCTGGCAGCAATAGCACTTAAGGCAGCTAAGGCCGGCGACGAAATTGACAAGATGAGTCAACGCACGGGTGCTAGTTCTGAATTTCTGTCTCAAATGGGCTTCGCGATGGAGCAATCAGGGGGAAGTATTCAGGATCTAGAAAAGGGGCTATTCGGTTTATCACGAGCATACTTCGACGCAGGCAACGGAAGCCAAACGGCCATAGATGGATTTGCCGCGCTGGGGATATCGATGGCGCAACTGGACGGCCTGACTCCAGAAGCACAGATGAGGCTTGTTGCGGACGGGATGAAAGATGTCGAAGACGCGTCAACGCGAGGTGCTGTTGCCCAGAAATTATTCGGCAGAGCAGGCCGACAGATGCTACCGTTGCTAACCACTGGTGCTGACGGTATGGCTGCATTCGCAGCAGAGTCGGACAATCTAGGCAGGACAATGAGCGGTGACCAGACGGCAGCGGCTGCCGAGTTCATGGATACCCTGAATCGAGTTTCCAGCGTCGTCAAGGGGCTCGTGTTTGATCTTGGTGCTAGCTTACTTCCCGTCTTCGAGTCACTGCTTACAGATGTACAGGCAGCCATTAACGCATTTGGTCCGGCAACCGATTCGATCGAAGGCATGAGCGATGCCGGTGGTGGGCTGGGTGACGTCCTAGCGATGCTAGGCAGTCCTATTGAATTCCTAGTCAAATCGGGTGCCGCGATCGCTGGAGTGTTTCGATCTGTGCAATCTGCTATTAGTTTTGCCGCAAGCTCGCTAGCTAAATTTGTGCAACTTGCCGCTAAGGCAGGCGAGCACATTCCAGGTCTAGGCGAATTCTCCAAGAGTGCCGGTGACCTCGCGGGTTTTATCGCCGAAGACTTAGAGCGACTATCGAAGGAGCAGGCCGGTCAAGCACATGAGAATTTTGATCTGGCATTCTCAAATGAGATCAGCGAACGAATGGCAAGGGAGCGAGCCAAGCTAAAAAAGACGACCGAAGAACTCCCACCGATGCCGATTTTCAACGGGGATGACATCGCTGAACCGGAAGTCAAACAAATAGCAAAAGTCAAAGAAGCAGTCGCCAAGGAAGCATCTGGACCGAACCTAAAGACAGTCGGAAGCTTTTCGGGGCTCGCAGTAGAGAGGCTCGCAAGCGTACAAAAAACACAAGCCGACAAGACGAACGTCCTGCTTAAGGATTCGCTGAGATGGCTCCGTAAAATAGCAGAAAACCATTTTGAGTTTATTTAAATGCCAGCGTATGAAGTAGCGAAAAGCCGACACACAACCAGGCGTTTGGATAAAAAGCATACGCACTCTCGGACGTACGTGGTGAATAATCCAACTAGTGCCGGTGCAATGGCAGACGCTATATCGGCGGCGCCTCCCGAAGTCATTATCGATAGCAAGTATCTTCGGATAACCGATATCGACACAGAGGAAACAGATCACCCGGACTGGTTCATGGCTAGCGTGTCATGGGCGACTAAGGATAGCCGTCAGTCCAAAGAGGCAACGCAGCCAACAGAAACGAATGACTACGAAGAGAGTTTTACGATCGGTGGCGGCACTGAGCAGATTCAGGAAGCATTCTCGCAAACAAAATACGGCGATAACTCAGCAGACTTAGGTAACTCGATAAACGTTGGTGACGACGGGAGTGTTTCGGGGATTGATATTGTTGTCCCCCTAATGACGTTTACCAGCGTCCATTATCTCCCCGATACCATCGTCGACGAAACGTACATTCTCAACTTACGGGACGCTGTCGGGAAGACGAATAGCGACACATTTCGCGGCTACACTGCTGGTGAGCTACTGCTGCTTTCGGCATCGGGATCGAAGCGCGGTGAGGAAGACTGGCAAATAACCTTCGACTTCTCTGCTGGCAAAAACCGTACTGGATTAACTGTCGCGGGAATTACCGGAGTGACCAAAAACGCTCACGACTACCTATGGGTACAATACGAGCAAGAGCAGGAAGACACCGCCAAGCGAATGAAGCCTGCCGCAGTCGGTGTATACGTTGCAGTCGTCTACGAGGCAGCAGCTTTCGGTACGACTTTAAGAATATAGGAGATGGTAGCGATGGTATTGCGAGCAGAGGACGGGTTGCGTGTCAGAGGATCGCTGAAGATTGAGCCCGGCGCAACGATAACAGGCTTGACCAGGACATCCATTGATAAGGATTCGCTCGTTGCGTTTGCGATTCCTTGGGAGAATTGGCGAGTGTGGAATAGCGGTGCAGCTTTGCCCAACGTCAGTGCTCTGGACGATCTAGGATTCTACACCGGCACATACGGCACCGACACTCAGTCGCTGAAGACGTACGACGTCAAGACCGTCGGCGCGACTACGCTCTACGCGAGGACATCGATCGTACTGCCTGCCGAATACATCGACACGGATAGCGTATCGATTCGGCTAGGCTGCGGGATGCTAGGAGCAGTGGCAGACGCGTCATGTACCGTCGATATCGAGGCGTGGCTAAGCGATGGCGAGGCGATCAAAACGGGATCGGATCTATACACAGGTGCGTCTCAGTCGTGCAATTCGCTGACGTTTGCAAACCTGTCCTACGCGTTGGATGGCTCCGTACTGAGCACTGCCTCTGTCATCGACGTACGCTTGACTGTCGCGGTCAATGACGGTGCAGGTGGTGCGAGCGTGCAGGCGTGCATTGGTTCTGCTGTTTTGCTGTGCGACATCCGTGGGTGATACATGCCGGAACAAAAGCAACCAGGCCAACCGTTTTCGTTCGGTGCTAGATTTTACAATGATTTAGTATCGCTGGTGAAGGAATGGAAATCAGGAAGGCTCGGGGGACGGTCAGCGAATACGCAAGGGCAACGCCAATTAAGAATACGCAACGACAGCGGTGGCGATCTTGACCAGTTTTCGGTACTCGGAATTACTGGCGTCGTCTTTGAGCAGTCCGACAACAGCAATGAATTCAAGAGCAATCCGACGCTGAAAGGTACGACTCCCGTACTGGCCACGGACGCTGGGAAATTCGCGGTACTGATTGAGCCCTGCAAAGACGGTAAATTCGCCCGGTGCATTGTCGATGGCGTGACTACAGCACTGGTTGATATCATCGACACCGACGACGAATACTGCGACATCGCGGACGCACAGTCGGACACGTTGACGAGCTACGGTTTGGCGAGTGCTCGAATTATCCACAAGCCCAGCGGGATCGGTGATAAGTGGTGCGTCATCCAATTGGGTGTACGTCATGGGCCTGCAACGCGATACCGTGGCCAGCAGGTGGGAGCGTTGTTGATCAGTGATGCGAATAACGTCGTCGATAATTTGGTGGCACTAGACGGCGTGCCGGTTGAAACGAGTGTGACAGTCGACAATGTTTTGAATTGGTCGGCGGACGATAACGCACCAACGTACGTCGAGTACAACGCGGCCGGTGAGGTGTGGGAAATGTACAACGTCGAGTGTGGTGCCTGATGCCTGGTTACCCATGTTGTTGCCAAGTCTACCCGTGTGCCGATCATTGCAGCTCGGGAGTCCCTGATTCCCTGACCGTCAGTATCTCCGGGGCAATGGACGATACTTGCAGTTGGTCGGGGCTGGACGGCAGTTACGTGTTGCCGTTCTTGGCATGCACTACATGGCGAGCGACATTCACAACGCCGGTAGTGACACAGAATAGCCTCGGCACTTGCTACGGATCAGGCGGAGGCTACCAGTTAAAAATATGGGTATGGTTATCCGCTGGAAAATTGTACGGATACATCTCTGTTCAGTGGATCGGTCATGCGAATCTACAGGAGCAGCATTATTTTGAATCAACGATTAGCCTACCGACCGATTGCTGTTTCTGGACAGCTCAGTCAATTGCCTACTCGGCCCGCCAGACTACGAACACTGATTTCGGTGGCGATCTGTCGACTTCGTCATTTACGATAACATCGAGCGTGGCGGGTTGTTGACGTGCATGAATTCGCGTGCCAGTGTGGGTTGAAATTCGTTTTCCCTACCGTACCAACGACGCTCCACTGTGCATGCGGAATCAACTACGATGCGACTGCCGAGAACACTAGCCCACAAGAGGTTGTTGTCCGCGAGGGGCCAAAGTGGATTCCAGAGTCACCCTGTGCCAAACGTGGCGACGTCCAACGGAAGATGGAAGGGCGGTGCTGCGGTGGCCGTCAGGTGGTCGATGTGTTCGCCTGCACAGTCCACGGCGACTGCACATACCGCAACACAAAGGCCGGAGTAGATAAACCGCATCCATGCCTCGGTTGTGACGACTGGCAAGCTACTTAGGCCCGCCCAGCAACCGCTTCCTCGCCCAGTCGCTGCCACCGAGTCGCATAATTCGGGCATGTTGTGCTGCGGTTATTCGGATCTGTAGCACGTGCGTACGTGTCTTATCGTCGATGGGTGGACGTCCCCGCTTTGGTTTCTCGCTTGCCACTGGCCTATTTCTCCAATTCTCGAATAATTATTGTATTACGTATTGTGCTTATCCGATATTGTATTACATTAAGAGAAGTGAAGCAAACACCACAACGCAAAGGGACGACACAATGGCCTGGAACATCAAATACGAAAACGACACATACCCCACACTGCAAGTGCTCGGCGACCGATCAGAAGCCGAACGGATAGCGGTCAAGCGAAACAAGTACGGCGAGACGTACACTATCACCGTGGCCCCGAAGAAAGACCGGACGATAGAGAAAGAGGAAGCGGAAGAGGAATCCATCAAGTACGGGTGCACGTTGCCGCGACTGTGAGTGAGCCCGACGGGGCGCCCTGCGGGGCGTCTATTCGGTTTCATTCGCCACAACGCAAAGGGACGAAACAATGACGAATATTCACACGACCTACACAATCGCAGTCTTAGGCAAAGAGTGCTGCACTGTATGCCACCAGCTTATTGGTTACTGCGAAGGTTTCAACGGAACCACGTGCATCGCAGACGCCATTCGCTACATCAAAAAGACAGCGAAGATGTGCGGTGAAGAGTCAGACTTTTCCTTTGATCGCACGCATTACAATTGTGGTTCAGACACAAGTGAGTGAGCCCGACGGGGCGCCCCTCGGGGCGTCTATTCGGTTTCATTCGCCACAACGCAAAGGGACGAAACAATGGATCTCAGAGACTACAGCACGGGCGACATCGTCCGGCCAGCGACTGCCGACGAATTGCGGGCGAGCATCGACGCGGCCAAGATCGACGGTGGTGCGGGTGTCATCGACGTTGACGGCCGATCTTGCTACGTCTCGGAATAATTCCACATCCAGCGGTCCGCGTGTCCTTAGAATTCGCGCGGTGGGCTTGTCTGCCTAGGCGTTAACAGTCGCCCCGCTGGACCTTTTTACTCTCACTCGAATAGGTGTGACATGGCAACGGCAACCAGCAAAATAGACGCAACGGTGAGGCATTATGAGTCTCGTGGATGGGCCCAATCTCATTCGACTACTGATCGCGGTTGTATCTTCGAGCGATTCGACGACAGCATACTCATCGTGATGGCCGTCGACGCGAATGGAAATATCATCAGCGAATGCCGATTAGATAACTTCGCGGTGAAGTCTGGCGTTGCATCGGTGGTCGTCCAGAAACTCTATCAGGCGATTAACTCATGAGCGTGTACGGCGAGTTTCTCCGAAACAAACAACGGCAACTCAAGCCGATGGGATTCGAGGCGAGCGGCGATCTGTGCGAAAGTTTGCATGAATGGCAGGCCGACGTAGTCCGGTGGGCATTGAAGCGTGGCAGAGCGGCGTTATTCGAGGAATGCGGACTGGGCAAGACGTTGCAGCAACTCGAATGGGCGAGGTGCGTACATGAGCATACAGAGCTACCTGTCGTCGTTCATTGCCCAGTCGGTGTCCGGCAACAAACAAAAAGGGAAGCCTCCAAGTTTGCCATTCGATGCCCTGTCGAAGTCGTTGACCGGCCCGCACATATCGTCGATGGAATCAACCTAGTGAATTACGAGAAGCTCCATCACTTCGAGGAACAGCGATGGGGCGGCGTCGTACTCGATGAATCGTCGATACTGAAGAGTTTCACCGGCAAGATTAAACGATCACTAATCGATCGATACGCAGATACTCCCTACCGTCTCGCATGCACGGCGACACCGGCACCGAATGACTATATGGAACTCGGCAACCATGCGGACTTTTTGGGTGTCATGCCGTCCAATGAGATGTTGTCACGATGGTTTATCAACGACACGATGAAGGCCGGAGGATACCGATTAAAGACTCACGGTGCTGGCGACTTCTGGCGGTGGGTATCTACGTGGGCGACGTGCCTAAGCCAGCCGAGTGACATCGGAGGATGCGACGAGGGATACCATCTGCCGGAATTGATCGAGAGGGAACACGTCGTCGAAGTCAGCGAAGCGAGTGTACCTGCGGGGCAATTATTCGCGACGAGTGGGATATCAGCGACAACGATCCACCAGTCGAAACGGCATAGCACGCAAGAGAGATCAGCGAAGGTTGCCGAGTTGGTGATGAGCGAACCTGGCGAGTCGTGGATTATCTGGTGTGACACAAACTACGAGTCAGATGCGTTGGTTAAATCTATTCCGCAAAGTGTGCAGATTCGTGGCAGTGATTCAGATTCAGTGAAGGAGGCTAAGCTGCTGGCATTCGCGAACGGTGATTGCATGCGGTTCGTATCGAAGCCGTCACTAAGCGGATTCGGAATGAATTGGCAGCATTGTTCGAGGGTGGCATTCGTCGGACTGTCCTACTCGTTTGAGCAGTACTACCAGGCAGTCCGCCGGACGTGGCGATTCGGGCAAACGCGATCCGTCCACGTACATATCGTCGTAACGGATGCGGAATACGCGGCGAATAAAGCAGTCCAAAAGAAGCAGGCACAATTCGCGGTAATGCAGACGGCGATGGCAGACGCTATGCAAAATGCGATAGGTACGGATACGACCGAACTAGAACGCGAAGTGTACGATGCGAAACAACCAATGGAGATACCGCAATGGACGTGATTAACCAAACGAGTGGTGATGAATTCACACTGTACAACGGAGATTGTTGCGAGGTATTGCAGGGCCTACCTGACGAATCGGTGGGAATGGTATTGCACAGTCCACCGTTTAGCTCACTGTACATCTATAGCGATTCTACGGCCGACATGGGCAACGCGTCCAGCGACGAGGAGTTCTTTGAGCATTACGCGTTCGCGATTCGTGAATTGTATCGGGTGACTGAAAAGGGTCGGTGCTGTGCCGTCCATTGCAAGGACTTGCCCCGGTACGCAAACGTCCACGGAACGACCGGACTGATCGACTTCCCCGGTGCTTGTATCCAGGAATTCGAGTCAGCGGGTTGGGTTTATCATTCCCGAGTGACGATCTGGAAATGCCCGGTCACCGAGAGGGAGCGGACGAATAACAATGGCCTGCTGCACAAAACGGTGAAGCGGGACGGTTCGCAGCTCCGGCAGGGGATGGCGGACTATCTGCTAGTGTTTCGCAAGCCGCCTGCCGAAGGATTGCTGGCCGATAATCCAGTAGCTCGGCCGAAAGGATTCGCGAGATACGTCGGTGAAGTTGCGACGGAAAGCGAATTTCATCCGTCGAAGTTTGCGAGGAAGAAGAGTTCATCTGATCCGTCGATTGATATCTGGCGGCGTTACGCTGAGCCTGTTTGGTGGGACATTAAGCAAACGAACGTACTGAATTTCAAGATCGCAACGAGCGACAAAGACGAGAAACACATCTGCCCGCTGCAACTCGATTTGTGCGAACGTGCTATTGAGATTTGGAGCAACCCAGGGGACGTGATCTTGTCACCTTTCGCCGGGATCGGAAGCGAAGGTGTTTCGGCCATCCGATGCGGTCGCAAGTTTGTCGGGATCGAACTGAAAGAATCTTACTTCAAATGGGCAGAGAGATATTTGAAGAACGCCGAGGCGGAAGCTAGCCACCCGACGTTATTCTAGTGGCTAAATTCGATTACATGCTCGACGCGTTTACCCAGTCCGAATTAAACGAGATGCAACGGCAAGTCCAATACTGCGAGATATCATGGATCACATGCGCGATAATTGAGAAGGGGCCAGATGATCAACTACACACGGAAGACTCAGCGGAAGTGCCTGAGTTGCAATCGGATGTTTGCGTCGGACGGGCCGGGAAACCGCAGGTGCCTGACGTGCACGCGGAAGACGACGCACATGACGGACATGTCAGCACGGGACAATAATATGGTGCGAATTACACGAGCCGGAAAATCAATTGAATAGGAGATTCAAATGCTAGTACTCAGTCGGAAACTCGGTGAGGCAATTCTACTCGGCGACGATATCAAGATCGTGGTGATCGACATCCGTGGCAATAAGGTTAGGCTCGGAATTGAGGCACCATCGGAATTGCCGGTACATCGGCAAGAGGTTTACGACGCAATTCGGCTAGTCGAAAACGATGGCTAAAAAGTCGAGGCAGAAATACACAGGCACGTGCAAGTGCTGCGGGCGCGTGTGCGTCAAGACGAGATGTGCCAGGTGCTTTGAGGCATCGCGGTACATGCCGACCCCGGAGCAGATAGCTGAAGCCGCTGCGAAAATTCGAGCAGGCTGGAGTTGGACTCAGCTACTGGATCGGATTCAGAGATCAGATGAAGACTCGGAAAATATACCACCAATGGAGTAGTGGAATGGTTGATCACAATCGACGAGAA
>Ga0302132_10000878_pt1 | contig 17179 bp, 16 predicted proteins | sample CB9_321_MG_FD_203113 | JGI IMG/M metagenome (GOLD analysis project Ga0302132, IMG submission 203113) | Marine microbial communities from Western Arctic Ocean, Canada - CB9_32.1 | ecosystem: Environmental > Aquatic > Marine > Oceanic | place: Canada: Western Arctic Ocean | collected 2017-09-19
TTAATTCTTGGTGATCCAAGACAAAGCCAGACCACATTAGGGCCGCTTGTTAAGGTTTCAGCCGCTGATTTTGTGCGTGAACAAATAGGAGAAGCCATAAAATTAGGCGCGAAAACATTGATCTCGGAGACAGATTTTAATGTTGAGGGGTTTCAAAAAAATTACTTAGCACCGCAAGTTTTAATGGATGTAAATCATCAAATGTCTTTGATGACTGAGGAAAATTTTGGACCAGTTGTAGGGATTATGTCCGTTTCTTCAGACGAAGAAGCTATTGCGTTAATGAATGACTCAAGCTATGGGTTAACAGCTTCTATTTGGAGTAAAGATATCACAAAAGCTGAGCGCCTTTGTGCTGAGGTTGAAACGGGTACTTGTTTTGTCAATCGTTGTGACTATTTGGATCCAGCGCTCGCTTGGACTGGGGTTAAAGACACGGGTATTGGCTGTAGCTTGTCCGTGCTAGGGTTTGATGCTTTTACACGACCTAAGTCTATTCATATACGCGCATAATAAGAGGAGCTTACGATGTCTAAGTATTTTGACAGCAAGTGGAACTACCCAACAGAAATTCATTTTGGATGTGGCAAAATAGAGCATTTGTATGATTTATGTCAAAGCTTAAATATTCATAAACCATTACTGGTCACAGACCCTACGCTGGCAAGATTTGACATGGTGAAGAACGCAACCCAAACCAATGGACAACAGGGAATGCCCACAGGGTTATTCTTCGATATTCAAGCGAACCCAACGGGTAAAAACATTATGGATGGTTTAGCTGTTTATAATAACGGTGGACACGATGGTGTAATTGCTTTTGGTGGTGGCAGTGCCATGGACGCAGGTAAAACGATTGCTTTAATGGTGGGGCAAACACATTCATGGGCAGATTTTGAAGATAAGGACGATAATTGGCTGCGAGTTAATGCCAAAACCGTGCCCTCAATTATTGCGATACCGACGACTTCAGGGACAGGTTCGGAAGTGAGTCGGGCAGCATTGATTGTGGATGAAGAAACACACTCAAAGCGTATTATCTCGCACCCTAAAATGCTCCCAAGCCTAGTGATTTGTGATCCTGTGTTAACACAGGGTGTGCCACCATTTATTACGGCAACTACGGGTATGGATGCGCTAGCACACAATCTCGAAGCTTTCTGTGCCCCAGGGTTCCATCCCATGGCAGATGGCATTGCTTTGGAGGGGATGCGGTTGATTAAAAAATGGCTTCCAGTCGCCTTTCAGGATGGTGAAAATATAGAGGCACGAAGTTATTTGATGGCGGCAGCCACCATGGGTTCTACGGCATTTCAAAAGGGGTTGGGCGCGATTCACTCTCTTTCACATCCTGTGGGTGCAATTTATGGTGTGCATCATGGTTTGTTGAATGCGATTTTTATGCCCTATGTTTTGGAATACAACCGAGATTACATTGAAGATAAAATGAGCCGTTTGGCGCAGTATCTCGATCTGGAAGATCAATCCTTAGATGGTGTGATTGTTTGGGTTAAAGCATTAAATGAATCCTTAGGAATTCCTAAAACTCTATCAGAGTTGCAAGTAGATGATACACAAGCTACAGAGGTGGTAAGGCAAGCTATGGCAGATGGTTCTACGCCTTCAAACCCTCGCCCAATGGATATTGAAAGTGTTAAAGTGTTATATTTACAAGCATTGAAGGGTTAAAGGGTGAGGGTCGCGATTGCGGGGTTCCTACACGAAACAAATACCTTTTCGACAGTTAAAACGACTTACAATGATTTTGTCATGGCAGATAGTTGGCCCAAGATGTTATATGGAGATGACATTATTAAGGGGATGCGTGATAAAGCCATTCCTATTGCGGGTTTTATTGCCGAGGCAATGCATTCTGAGGCGGAGTTATTACCACTTATTTGGTGTTTCGCATCACCTTCAGGCACAGTAGCGCAACCTGCTTTTGAGCAAATTAAAAATGAAATTGTTCAAGGGCTAAAGGGGCTTGAGGATGTTGAGGCTATTTACCTAGACTTACATGGTGCGATGGTTTCAGAAGGATTGGAAGATACAGAGGGCAATTTACTAACCAGTATTCGACAATATTTTCCAAATACACCGATTGTGATTAATGTTGATTTCCATGCAAATATTTCTAAAAAAATGGTGGAGTTAACGGATCAAATTATTGGCTATAGAACCTATCCGCATGTGGATATGTATCAAGTAGGGCAACAGGCATACCGAGCATTACAAGATATAAGGGAAGCGCAAAAGCCCCCATTTAAAGCCTTTAAAAAATTGCCCTACCTTGTACCTATGACTGCGCAATCTACTTTGTCAGAACCTTGTTTAAGCCTGTTTCAAAGGATTGCCGAATATGAACATGCACAGGATGTGAGTATTTCTGTGACACTTGGTTTTCCGTTGGCAGATGTTCGAGAAGTTGGACCTGCCATCATTGTATATGCCGCGACTCAAAAAAAGGCACTTCTGGGGCTAAATGAATGGGTGCAATATTTCTTAGAACAAGAAAAGGTATTTCAATCTATATTCTTCTCGGCAACAAAAGCGGTGGAGATAGCTAATAATGCCAGAGTTATGGATAAAATTATTTTGGTGGATACGCAAGATAATTCTGGTTGTGGCGCTTCATCAGATACCACGGGGCTATTGAAGGCAATGCTGGATCAATCATTATCACAGAGTATTTTGGGGTTATTGTGTGACCCTGAATCAGCTTTATTGGCACATCAGGCAGGCATTGGGAAAAAAGTCTCTCTATCCTTAGGTGCTAAGGTTTTTACCGATGGCTGTGATCCTATTGAGGGTAAATTTACCGTGCTTCAATTATCCAATGGAAAGTTCACAGCAACGGGGCCATTTTACTACAATATGAAAATGGATTTGGGCTTGATGGCTTTGTTGGAAATAAATGGCGTACATGTGGTGATTTCTAGCCGAAAAGTTCAAGCTGCAGACCAAGAGATGTTTTTACATTTAGGTGTGGACTTTACTGATTATCGCGTAATTGCATTAAAAAGTTCCGTACACTATCAGGCACACTTTAATGACATTACCAAACGACATATTATCGTGGAATCACCAGGGTTTAATATTGCGGATATCAAGAAGCTTACCTATCGGAATAAGCCAAAAGATGTACGATGCATTTAAATCACTGGCTGAATCTGGCGAACTCCAGTAAGATGTAGGGCATTATTTGAGCGTAAGAAAACAATTATGGCACTGGTAACCTTTCGGAATGTAAGTTTAAGCTTTGGGCGACACCCACTATTAGATCAGACAGATTTTAATATTGAACGAGGCGAGCGTGTTTGTTTGATTGGTCGTAATGGTGCTGGGAAAAGTTCATTGTTGAAAATGGTTCAAGGTGAGATTCTTGCAGACTCAGGCGAAGTCATTCGTGAGCAAGGAATTAAAATTTATACGCTTCAACAAGAAGTGCCATGTGATACCTCAGGCTCTGTGTTTGAAGTGGTTTTATCTGGATTAGGAGAAGCGGGTGAAGTCGTTTTAAAATATGAGACCTTGCTACAAAAAGAAGATTTGCAGGATGATGATTTTGAAAAGATGGGTGTGCTACAGGAAAAAATCGAGCAACTGAATGCCTGGAGTATTCAAAATGAAGCACATACTGTTATTTCTAAATTAAATTTAGATGGCAATATGGCATTTTCAGCGCTTTCAGGTGGGCTAAAACGTCGAGTCTTATTGGCAAAAGCATTGGTGTGTGAGCCCGATCTTTTGTTGTTAGATGAACCGACAAACCATTTAGATATTGAAGCGATTCAGTGGCTAGAGAAATTTTTACCAGAATACCAAGGCAGTATCTTATTTATTAGCCATGATCGTGCTTTCTTACAAAAAATTGCGACGCGTATTGTTGAGATCGATCGTGGAAAACTCATCAGCTTTGCAGGAACATACCAAAATTTCTTAATTCATAAAGAAAATGAGCTACATGCGGAATCACAACAAAATGCTTTGTTTGATAAGAAGCTGGCGCTCGAAGAGGTCTGGATTCGTCAAGGTGTTAAGGCAAGGCGTACTCGAAATGAGGGGCGTGTACGATCATTAGAAAAAATGCGTAATGAGCGCCAAGCACGTCGGAGCCAACAGGGATCAGCAAAGATTGCCGCATCTTCTTCTGAACGTTCAGGTAAACGCGTATTGGAAGCGAAAAACATTAGTTTTAAATACCCGAATGAAGAAAAATGGATTTATAAAAACTTTTCAATGGAAATTTGGCGTGGGGATAAAATAGGGCTTTTAGGCCCAAATGGTTGCGGTAAGAGTACCTTATTAAATGCATTGTTAGGCAAACTCAGACCCGCTGAGGGCATAGTAGAGCTGGGAACAAATCTGGAGATTGCTTATTTTGATCAGCTTCGAAATCAGCTGGATGATAAGCTTTCTATTCAAGATAATGTGGCCGAGGGCAGTGAGTTTATTGAATTAAATGGGATTAAAAAGCATATCCTTTCCTATTTACAAGACTTCTTATTTACGCCTGAGCGAGCTAGAACGCCAGTGTCTGCGCTGTCTGGTGGTGAACGAAATAGAGTATTGCTAGCAAAAGTACTGAGCAAGCCAAGTAATGTTTTAGTGCTAGATGAGCCAACCAATGATTTGGATATTGAAACACTCGAAATCTTGGAAGCAATGCTGATGAATTATAAAGGCACCATACTTTTGGTCAGTCATGATCGAGCTTTTATCGACAATATCGTGACCAGCACCATTGTTTTTGAGAAATCTGGGAAGCTAGAAGAGTATGTGGGGGGCTATGAAGATTGGTTGCGCCAACGAGCACTATTGGATGCGGGTGGTGGAAAAAAGCAAAAATTAGCTAAAGCGACGAGTACAAAAGAAAAATTGAGTCAAAAATTAAGCTATGCACAAAAGCAACAGCTAGAATCCTTGCCAAAGGAAATTGACGTATTAGAGTCTGAGATTGAACAATTAACCGTTGAGATGTCGGCAGCTGATTTCTATCAACAAGATGCTGATACGATTAAAACTGCACAAGTTGCACTAGAATCAAAGGAATCAACGTTGATTGAAATCTATGAATTATGGGAATCATTAGAGTCCTTGAAAGGATAAACAGATGATTGACTGGGCAAGTATTCAGCAAGAATTAGGATCGGTTGCAAAATGTTTTGAGGCTGCGAAAAATCAGGTTAAAGACTATGATCATGGCTTACACCAATGTGAGAGGGTATCGCTTAACGAAAATGAAATTTCCACTTTATACCAGTATAAACCCCCCAATGGTGCCAAAGGAGAAAGCGTTTTAATCGTTTATTCATGGGTTAATCATTCTACGATTTTAGACTTTTCGGAAACCTGCTCTCTGATTCAGTCATTAAACCAGTTGGGTTTGACGGTTTATTTATTAGATTGGAAGTTACCTCAACCTGATTCGGCAACCTTATCAGATTATTTGTATCAGCAAATAGCGGGCTCGGTAAAGCATATTCAACAATTAGATGGACTGAAGTCACACCTTATCGGTGTTTGCCAGGGTGGAAATTTTGCATTGTCCTACGCCGGTGCGACACAGGCGAAAGATATTGCGTCACTCTCCCTATTGATGGCGCCGATTGATGCCAACTCAAGCTTAAGTTTACTCAATCAGTATGGCACTGCAAAGCTGCCAGCCAGCATTATCTCGAATGTTATTCCTGGAGAGTTAATCCAAACTTTTTTTAATATGCTTTCTCCAGTAAAACAAATCTATGGCCGCCCCTTTGCTGCGGTAATGTCACATTCGACAGAACATTTTTTAAAGATAGATGGTTGGTTGAACCAAACGGCACATCTGTCGGCACCCTTGGTCTCAACATATAATCAGATTTTTTTTCAGGAAAATGTGATGATGCAAAAAAGCCCTGAAATAGCAGGAGTGAGGATTGACTTAGATCGCATTGAAGTACCAATTTTAAATTGCATGGCGCGTTATGATCGGCTTGTGGTGCCTGATTCTTCAAAGGCTTTATTGAGCTTAGTTTCTGATAAATATTATCACGAATTATTTGTGGAAGGGGGGCATTTAGCCATCTTTACAGAGGAGAAAGCGCAGGAGACTTTTATAGCCCATTTTCAAAAATATGCTTTAAACTCAAGTTTAAAGGGCGATCCAGTTAGTGTTTAGCGGGTTTATTGGTAATTTGGCTTTGATTCCAAGCGGGCATCCAATCATTGTCGATGCCAAAGACATCTAAAATACGCCCAACAGTATGATCAATCATTTCTTCGATATTTTTTGGCATTGCATACAGGGCTGGAACAGGTGGGAAAATAATGGCACCCATATTGGCAAGCTTTAACATGGACTCAAGATGACCCGCATGGTGAGGAGCTTCACGCACCACGAGGATGACTTTGCGTTGTTCTTTTAAACAAACATCTGCCGCACGAGAAATTAGACTATCACCAATACTATAAGCTATTTGCGACATGGTTTTAATGGAGCAAGGAATAATAATCATACCCATGGTTTTAAAGGAACCAGAAGCAATATTTGCCCAGATGCTTTTATTGCTATAAACCACATCGGCTAATGCTTCGATTTCTTTAATAGGCATGTTGACTTCATAATTTGCCGTCAGTTTTGCCGCATCAGAGATAATTAAGTGGATTTCAATCGGCTTTGTTTTTAGGAGCTTGATGAGCTGAATGGCATATTGAGTGCCAGACGCGCCAGTGATTGCAATAATGATTCTTTGTTTTGTGTTTCGTGCTTGGTGTTCCATAAGGCGCTCTCATTGCTGTTGGTGTGCTTGGTCTCATTCAAGAGTCTAGATATTCAGGAAAAATACCTCTGAAGATGCTCTATAAGCATAGATGTTTTGATCTGCTCAGGATCCTTGTCACCTTGAAGATATTTTAAATTATAAATCTCTTGCTCTAGTTCATTTTCACCGATAATAATAGCCAGTCTTGACCCAGACCTATCCGCTTTTTTAAATTGTGATTTAAAGCTTCCGCCTTGGGTGTTGATTTCAAATGAGATAGACGGCAGTGTTGAACGAAGTTGTTCAGACAAGCTTAATGCGTACCACTGTGAGGTCTCTCCTGCACTAATGATATAGACATCGGGTTGCATTTGAGACTCGGGCAATGTATCAAACTGTCTCATGAGTAATAAAATACGTTCAATGCCCATTGCAAAGCCAACAGCAGGCGTTGCAGGTCCCCCTAATTGCTCTACAAGTGTATTGTAACGGCCTCCCGCACAAATGGTTCCTTGAGCGCCTAAGGCATCAGTGGTCCATTCAAAAACAGTGTGAGAATAATAATCCAAACCTCGGACTAAGAAAGGGTTTACTTCAACAGGCATCCCTAGTGATTTTAAATGTTGAATCAAAAGCGTAAAATTTTCAGTAATATCATGATCAATATAATTGCTTAATCTTGGTGCATCTATCAATAAGGCTTTGGTTGTTTTATTTTTCGTATCCAAAATACGCAGGGGGTTTTTATATAGTCGTCTTTGACTATCTTCATCTAGCTGATCTTTAAGTGGTTCTAAGTAGCTGACCAAAGCTGTTTTAAAGCTTTCTCTATTTTCCATGGTTCCAAGATTGTTGACCTCAAGCTTGACGTGTTTGCTTAAACCCAGTTTTTGCCATAAACGCCAAGATAGCGCAAGAAGTTCGGCTTCAATTCGAATATTTTTAATGCCATAGATTTCAACACCAAGCTGATAAAATTGGCGGTAGCGACCTTTTTGGGGGCGTTCGTGGCGGAACATGGGACCCATATACCATAGTTTCTGTACTTGATCTCGAAGCATACCATGTTGAATGGCGGCTCTCACACATCCTGCCGTACCTTCTGGTCGCATGGTGAGTGGTTCACCATTACGGTCATTGAAATCGTAAGTTTCTTTTTCAACAATATCGGTACCTTCTCCAACGCCTCGGTGAAATAATTCTCCTTTTTCCAGAATGGGGAGGCGAATCTCTTGATACTGGTAGGAAGTTAAAAGATTGCTAACGGTCGTTTCAAAATATTGCCAATCGGGCGTTTCTGAAGGCAGAATATCATTCATTCCGCGTACTGCTTGGATTTTTGCCATGGATTTTTCATTTTATTGCATCTGCATCTAACCTATTATTGTAAAAGAAATGACCTGAACTGCAAGCACTCTTATGGCACAAGTGGTGGAAATTACAGCCTAAAGCATTCTAGTTTATTACAGAAAAGTAATTTTAATAATAAATGTGTTGCAATAAAAATAATAATTACGTGTAATGTTTCCAAGTTGATCAAAAGGGAGAATGGAGATGATAACATTTAACACATATTCGAGTAATTTTAGGGTTTTAACATCAAAGGCAGAATCAAAATTTAGTTTAATCCGTGCGATTAAAAATGGTTTTAACCTTTATATTGAGAGTTTCTCAAAAGTATTGTTTCGAGGTGAAAATTCTCGGAGTAGCGTAGTCCAAGCCTATACCATCGCGATGATGAAATAATAAATAATTAAAATTTATTTGATGGATAGGAGTATTTGAGATGAGAAAAGAAAGCAAGTTTTTACCATCGCTCGCCTTTGCGGCTGTTTTGGGGATGGTGTTTTTTATGGCGTCATCATCATATCAGGTGAATAATATGAGTAACCACGTTTCGCAAAGTGTTTTGCCAACACACATTAATTTATTAAAAGCTTGCTTCTTGACAACCGATGGATTTTTCCTAAACTGAATTTATGATCACTTGGACATTCATGTTAAATATGGAAATTTCGTTATTTATTACCTTCTTTGTGGCGCTTCTTGCCATTACAAACCCTTTGGGAAATCTTGCTATTTTTATTGGCTTGGCATCAGATTACTCAGAAAATAAACGTAAGCGCACAGCCAAACAGGCAGGTATTGCTATTTTTGTGATTCTATTGATTGTCACTTGGGGTGGCACATTAATATTAAGTTTCTTTGGTATTACACCAGCTGCATTTGAATCAGCAGGCGCGCTCGTCATTATTTTACTAGGTTTATCCATGATTCGTGGAGAAGGTGGGAAAACTGCACACAAAGACTGCAGTATGCACTTTACAGAAGCAGAGAAGCAGGCAGCTGAAGAAAAGGACTCTATTGCGGTTGTGCCAATTGCCATTCCGATTGTAGCTGGACCAGGTGCCATTACGACTATCATTATTCATTCGCAGACACTACACACTTTTATGGATCGAGTGGTGACCAGTGTGATGTGTGCCGTGATTGCCCTAATCTTATTTATTTGCTTTCATTACTCTAGCCAGATTAATCGTATCGTGGGAGTAAATGGCATTAAAATCACAACGAGAATTATGGGGCTTGTTTTGATGGCAATGGCTTTTCAAATGTTAGGAAATGGCTTGAGTGGGTTAATGCCTGGGTTAGGTGGTGTCCATTAGTGGGGTATGTGGAAGCCCCCCCAAAATCATGGATGCCTAATGGGAGACCGAGTAATATGCCTCATATGATGGCAAGCATAGTTCAAATGGAAAGAGCATTAATTACTGAACGAACATGTACAGGATTGAAGGCTGCCAAGTTGCAGGGTCGTACAGGTGGTCGAAAAAGGAAAATGACGAACGGTAAACTTGAGTCAGCTAAGAAGCTTTTGTCATCTGGTGCTCTTCTTAAGGGTGTAGCTAAAGGTTTAGGAGTTTCTATACCAACATTATATCGCTGGATACCCAGTGCTTCGTGGCTCTCAGCTTATGGTTGAAATTTGATCCATTGTTTTGTGAGTTCCGTCACACAGCCACATTAGAGGTGGATGCTGTATGAATATGTAAAATCATGCTATAGTCTGATCCTCTCTTTGTCGCGATTAGATCCAATATGAAAACAGTCAAATTATTCAATAAACTTAAAAAATACCCTGCGGGAAAAACCATCTTTAGCATTCTTGTTTCGCGAGCGGCACCTTATTTTACGTCAATTAAACCTCGTTTTGTGGATCTAAGAGTAGGTTATTGCGAAGCCTCTATGCAAGATCGTAAAAAGGTGCGTAATCATATCGGAACGGTTCATGCGATTGCCATGTGCAATCTGGCGGAAGTGTGCGGCGGATTGGCCGTTGATGCGAGTATGCCCAAGCATTTGCGCTGGATTCCAAAAGGCATGACGGTGCGGTATGAGAAAAAAGCAAAAGGGAAATTAGTGGGGGTTTGTGAATTTGACCCAGCATTGATCATTCCTGGAGATGTTATTTTTCCCGTTATTATTAAAAATCCTGAGGGTGAACAAGTTTTTAGTGCAGACATTACTTTTTTTATCAGTGAGAAAAAGAAAAGCTAAGTTGTATCGAGTATATCTATGACAAATGAATCAAAACACCCTTGGATTGTTCATATCCTAATCTTGACGATTATTATTGATATAATGGGCGTGGGTTTAGTTTTCCCCATTATGCCAGCGCTTTTTTTTGGCGATACGACTGTTTTTGTTTTAGGCAGTACGCATATGCAAAATTGGGGCTATGCCATAGGGCTTGCTGCATGGCCATTAGGATTGATTTTGGGTGGACCTATTTTAGGTGAACTTTCAGATAAGTTTGGTCGAAAAAAGATATTGTTAATTGCTTTATTTTTAACGGCGGGTTCTTATGCAATTTCTGGTTTCTCTATTTATGTGGGCTCCTATGTCATCTTCGTATTGAGTCGATTGATGAGTGGTATTGTGGGGGGTGCGTTTGAGATTGCACAGGCAACCGTAATTGATGCAAGTACAAAGCAAAATAAAGCGCGTAATCTGGGCTTTATTGCGATGGCGGCATCCTTGGGATTTATGATTGGTCCCATTATCACCAGTATTACCACAAATGCTTATTTTGGTTGGAGTATTACCACACCTTTTTGGTTTGCGATGGCGATATCATTTATCAATGCACTTTGTATTTTATTTTTAATGAAATGGGATCGAGCCAAACATCCAGAACTGGCGATAAAATTATCTTCTTTACTAAAAACGGTTACATTCTTGTTGACTGATAAGCGGGTTGTCTTTATTGGTATCATTTATTTATTTATTTATGCAATGTGGATGGGGGTTCTTTGGACAGGGAATCGCTTTATTTTTAGATCAAATGTATGGGTACAGTACCAGTACGATTGGGATTTTCTATGCAATGACGGGTCTTTCTGTGGCACTGTGTAGTATATTTATTCAACCTAAAATTTTTAAAAGATTTTCCGTAGGGAGTGCTTATATTGTTTTTGCATTTATTTGTGGCGGTGGGCTGATATTGATTAGTTTATTAGAAAATTTAATTTATCAATGGATTATTGGCAGCGTTGCTTCAGCTGCTCAGTTAATATGTTATACCGCTTTACTGACAATCATTTCATCGTCGGTATCAGAGAAAGAGCAGGGTAAAGCAATGGGTGGTGCGGGTGCCGGCTTTGGGCTTGCTTGGTTTATCAATGATATTATGATGGGTGGACTAACATCGATTTCAGTGAAACTTCCAATTGCGGTTGGCGGGGTATTTTTATTTGTAAGTTTGCTTTTAGTTACGCTATATTTATTAAGGCGTCAGTCACGGATATAGAATAGATTAATACTTGGCTGGCTTGTTTTTATAACATTTTAGCATATAAAATGTTTTACTGACCCATAAATAACTCTATATCAATCAATAAGAAAGGAAGTTGACATGAAACACAATAACACAAATTTAAGAAATAAGTGCCTTCTCGTGATGGCAATCTCATTGGGTGCAACATCAATGGCGGTGGCAGATAACCAAAATGGTTATTATGTCGGTGCGAACTTTGGTGGAATCGTGCATGCAAATGGTGGTAAAAATGGGGTAACCACAAGCTTAGTGGTGGGGTCACAGCAAAGTGCTTATAGCGCATTCCAACTTGTTGGTATGGCGGGTGGTCATGATAATGGTTTTGTGATGGCTGAAAGTTTATTTATGTATCCATTATCACACTTCTTAACCCCTTATCTGATGATTGGTGCAGGCTATACGCATTTAAGTGGGAATAGTGTAGGTGCGGAGATTGGTGCTGGGATGAGATTTAACTTAAGCCGTAATTTATCATTGACGGCAAATTATCGCCTTATTCAGGCGCTTGGTAGTCAAACACCAACGGTCAGCATGGTAGATGGTGGTGTGACCTATTACTTTGGTGGTAGTGGGCAGCAATAGCGTCAACATTGAGGCGACTTAAGCGCCATTAGATCTTACTAAGTAGCTCAGTTTTTTTAGAAGAAAACTCTTCGTCTGTAAGGATGCCCATATCTTTTAGTTTGGCAAGGCTTTGAATCATGTCAATGATGTCATTCTCTTGAGCGCTATTTGTCGATACAGTAGGACTGACCTTAATTTCTTGAGTCATTTGACTAGGTTGTTGTTCTACAACAGGTTCTTGATAAACTTCTGGCGTTACGATCGGGGCTTCAATGATAGGCTCTGGAGTAACAGATGCCACACCATTATGAGAAATAATGGGTAGGTTTTCCACAGACACAACACCATATTGGCTGGTGAAAGTAAAAGAAGCGCCATAGCCTTGCTGTTGTGAGACGCCGCCGATTTGGTTGTCTAGCGTGTCATAGATGGTAATATCACCATTCAGATCAACAGCAAGTCTTCTTGCATTGCCAAAGTAAGCATAACGCAGGTTATTTTGACCACCTGTTGAATTAGGTGAGCCTAAATCTGCCGGCCACCAATTGCCAAAACTTGCGCCATTTGCTTCTGGAACAAATAAGCTAACAGGTGGCTGTGATGAGGGTTGGTTGGGGGTGTAAATAGGTTGATTGGCAAGTAGCGTAGACAGTTCACTACATAGGTTGTCTACCGTTGATTTCAAACCATAATTAAACATATCCCCCACCATTGTCATGCCACCTTGCATCCATTGTGCGCCACCGCCAAGCTCTGGGCAATAGAACTGTGCTGCAGTTCCGCCACCATTAGAGACAGCATTAAGCACTGTGCTGACGGATTCAGCGCTGATACCATAACGTTGGGCAATATTATTAATAGTTTGTTGTCCTTCTGGAGTGAGCTTTTGCATCACTTTTCTCCCTGTAAAAGTAGTTATTTAAGAAAAACTGTATATATTGCGCACACTTTACCTGAATTTTTTGCAAGTAACACTATTTAAAAGGATATTCTGCTGAAATAGAAGATTTATGAAATCAAAATTGTTGGCAAAATTTGTAAGATACATAGAGACCCCTTATACTATGGTTTATTAAAATGCTGTATAGATGGATCGCAAATGACACAACAACATACTTTAGCCGATGAAATTAAAATTGTAGGGATTGGCCTGCATTCTGGGAGGGATGTGAGTATGACCTTAAAGCCTGCGGCAGTAGATACAGGTATTGTTTTTAGACGGGTGGACTTGGTGCCTGCGGTGGATATTCCGGTACAAGTTTTGGGTGTTCATGAAGCGGTGATGTGTACATTACTCACGAATGGCAAAGACCAAGTTGCCACGATTGAGCATTTAATGTCTGCCTTTTGTATGTTGAAAATAGATAATGCTATTGTTGAGATCAATGCACCAGAAGTGCCCGTTATGGATGGTAGCTCAACACCTTTTTTGAAGCTAATTCAAGCGGTGGGTACGACTGCTCAAGCACAAAAACGTAAAATCATTAAAATCCTTAAACTTATTCGGGTGGAAGATGAAGATAAATTTGCCGAGGTGGGACCTTCAGATAAAACAAGCTATCGTTTTGAAATCCAATGGGATCATCCTGTTATTGCCGCAACACCTTCTGTGGTTGAATTTGATGGGAGTTATGATTTTTATGAAAAGGAAGTTGCCAGTGCCCGCACTTTTGGCTTTATTGAGCAACTAGATTATCTCCATGCGAATAACCTTGCAAAAGGGGCATCTTTAGACAATGCCGTTGGGATTAGTGATGAGGGGGTGATGAATGAGGGCGGTCTTCGTTATAAAGATGAGTTCGTCAAACATAAACTACTTGATTCTATTGGGGATTTTTATGTGGCGGGTGCGATTCAAGGACACTTTAATTGCTACAAATCAGGTCACACACTGAATAATCGATTATTGCGTAAAATTTTAGAGAACACGGATTCTTGGTGCTATGTGTAACATTGGCACTTTGGATTAGTTTATATATTTTGAGCATATACGATGTTTTTTCAAAAAATGCATGACGGCAACTGAAGCATTGGGAAAACCATTATGTCCGATATTTGGGTAGATCTTTAGTGTCTTAGGTTCAGGTGCGCTGGCATATAGCTGCTTTCCGAGTTCAACAGGAACTGTCTTATCTTGTTCGCCATGAAAAATAAATAATGGTGCTTGAAGGTTGTGAATTTTTTTTATGGATTCATAACGATCTTCTAGCAGCCAACTCACCGGTAGAAAGGGATAATGTGTCTGCCCGACATCCGTGATGGAAGTATAAGGAGACTGTAAAATAACAGCACCGACTGGAAATTCAGTTGCCATCTGTACGGCAATTCCTGTGCCCAATGACTCACCAAACAAGACAATACAATGCATGGGAGCGGTATGGTCATTAAGATAGAGAATAGCAGTCCTTGCATCAATATATAGGCCAGCTTCTGTTGGTTGACCTTTGTTATTACTGAAACCACGATATCCTAATATGAACATGCCATACCCAGCTTTGGTATATTCTTGAATGAGCCAGGCGCCATGGCTAATATGTCCTGCATTGCCATGAAAATAAATAATGGTTGGCATATTCTGGCTTCGAGCAGGCGCATACCAAGAGTTCAGAGATAAGCCATCTTGTGTTTGTAATTGGATTAATTGAACATTGGGTAAGCCTGAATTTGCTGGATTAATATCTCCTGATTGAGGCAAGTAAAGAAGTTGGCGCTGAAAAAGATAAAAAAATCCAATCACCGTGAAGCAAATAAAGAATAAAGATAAAATCAGTCTTGGTAATCGCCTCATTGGGCACTCCAATGTATAAACCATTAGAGTTAAGGATAGTATGTTTTACGATCGATATAAATCTGCAAAAAGGGTATATATGCCGTAAGTCAAAAATTAATCATAAAAATGAAACTTACCCTGTGATCAAAAACTGATTTCAGATAAACTTCTCACATCTTATATTATTTTGGATAACGAACGATGAAAGTCAAAACAAGATTTGCCCCTAGCCCGACAGGATACTTACATTTGGGAGGCGCTCGAACCGCACTTTTTTCATGGATGTATGCAAAAAAAATGGGTGGCGAATTTGTATTAAGAATTGAAGACACCGATCTTGAACGCTCAACCCCTGAGGCGGTACAGGCAATCTTGGATGGGATGGATTGGATTGGTTTAAAAGAAGATGAAGGTCCATATTTTCAAACCAAACGCTTTGATCGTTATAAAGAAGTGGTGCAAAAATTAGTAGATGAAGAGAAGGCTTATCGTTGTTATTGCTCTAAAGAGCGACTCGACCATTTGCGTGAAACACAAACTGAAAATAAAGAAAAGCTTGGTTATGATGGGCATTGCCGTACACTTCAGGCGGGTGAACAAGACGTCACTAAACCACATGTGATTCGTTTTAAAAACCCTATTGAAGGCGTTGTCACTTGGGATGATGCCATTAAGGGACAGATTAGTGTGGCAAATATTGAAATGGATGATTTAATTATTGCACGCACAGATGGCGTGCCGACCTATAACTTTTGCGTTGTTGTAGATGATATAGATATGGGCATTACTCATGTGGTTCGTGGCGATGATCATGTGAACAATACACCTCGCCAGATTAATATTTATAAGGCATTGGGTGTAAAATTGCCTATCTTTGCACATGTACCGATGATCTTGGGTGAGGATGGTAAAAAACTTTCAAAGCGTCATGGCGCGGTGAGTGTGATGCAGTATCGTGATGAAGGTTATTTGCCACAAGCATTGGTGAATTATTTAATTCGTTTAGGTTGGTCTCACGGAGATCAAGAAGTCTTTACTCAAGATGAGATGATCCGCTATTTCGATCTCAAAGATGTCAATGCGTCGGCGTCTGCTTTTAATACTGAAAAGCTAAATTGGCTGAACCAGCATTATATGCGTGAGTTACCTGCGACTGAGGTGGCGGAACATTTACAATGGAATTTTGATCAAGCCGGTTTGATGGTTGAAAATGGCCCTGCATTAGTAGAGTTAATCCCCGTGATGGCAGAAAAGGTTAAAACCTTAAAAGAGCTTACCGAACAAAGTCGATATTTTTATGAAGACTTTACAGATTTCGATGCTAAAGCGGCTAAGAAACATCTTCGTCCTGTGGCATTGGTGCCTTTGCAAGCGGTGCTGACAAAACTGAATACTTTTTCTGATGCTCAGTGGCAAGATGAAGAAGTGCTACATAACGTTTTGAATGATGTGGCAACTGAGCTTGAGGTCGGCATGGGAAAAGTAGGTATGCCTTTACGAGTTGCTGTGACAGGGGCTGGGCAATCCCCTGATATTGGCGTTACGCTGAAGTTAATTGGGAAAAACCGTGTACTTGCACGAATTCAAAAAGCAATTGAGTTTGTTGAGGTAAGGGCGGCACAATAGCCTCTTACGAATAAGTGAGGTCTTTAGGTTCTGTCGCAAAAACATAGAGGTAGCGCACAAAAGACGAAACTTACCTGTCGTGGGCGCAACTATGCAGCAAGTCCGTAGAATTGTTCGAAAATAGTCATATTCTCAGCATCAACATGCTGACCTTTTCGAAGCATATTTATTAATTCGTAGCCAGCTATAGTTGATTCAGCAGACGCGACAGATTTAAATCCAAGCATGGGGTTGGTTCGCCGTTTAATGTGGCGGTGATCCTGCTCAATGATGTTATTCAGGTATTTTATTTGACGATCTTCAACCCAAATATGAGGCCAAAGACCTTCCAAATACAGGAAACAATTAAGCAATATTAAAGCGGCTTCATTGGCGCCACTTTTATCAATTGTGATTTTCTTAGGAAGGCCATGATTGCCTATACATTTACGTAAAAAATGAAAAGCACTTTCTTCGTCGCTATGCTCTGAAAGCATGAACTCAAGTGTGTCGCCATGCTTATCAACTGCGGGATATAAATAGAACCATATTCCTTTAATTTTTATATACGTTTCATCTATTCTCCAGTTAACATAGGGTTCTTTGCGTTTATGCTTCTTCCGAAATGATTCCTCAAGCTCAATAGAGTATTTTTGGACT
>Ga0302132_10000879_pt1 | contig 17178 bp, 15 predicted proteins | sample CB9_321_MG_FD_203113 | JGI IMG/M metagenome (GOLD analysis project Ga0302132, IMG submission 203113) | Marine microbial communities from Western Arctic Ocean, Canada - CB9_32.1 | ecosystem: Environmental > Aquatic > Marine > Oceanic | place: Canada: Western Arctic Ocean | collected 2017-09-19
TACTTTACCAGTCATAAACGAAAAAGCAATCGAGCTTACAGTCATGACTGCTTTATCACTCAATTGCAAAATAGCAATAGATAGTAAATTCGACAGAAAAAATTACCCCTACCCCGACCTTATGAAGGGTTACCAAATTTCCCAATTTGATTTACCTCTAACAAGCAAGGGTTGGCTTAATATTGAACCAGAGAATCAGGATGACCGAAAAATTGGCATAACAAGAGTACATCTTGAAGAAGATACGGCAAGGCTAGTACATAGATTAGATGTTACAGGAGACACATACTCACTTATTGATATAAACCGTTCTGGAGTTCCATTAATGGAAGTTGTTGGTGAGCCCGACTTACAGTCCGCCGAAGAAGCACGATTATATTTGACCAAACTCCACACAATTCTCCAATATCTAGGCGTTTCAACTGGCAACATGGATGAAGGAAGTTTCAGATGTGATGCCAATATAAGTCTAAGAAAAATAGGTGATCCTTTACCCAATTGGAAAGTTGAAGTAAAGAACATGAACTCTTTCAGAGCTGTATACAGAGCTCTAGAATTTGAAATAGAGCGCCAAAGCAACCTGATTAAGAATAATCAACCAATCATACAAGAAACCAGAGGGTGGTCCGAAGAGAGTCTAACTACTGTTTCACAAAGAGTGAAAGAATATGCTCACGATTATCGATACTTTCCGGAGCCTGATTTGCCGCCTCTCATAATCGACCCAAAATGGGTAGACCAAATTAGATCAACTCTACCAGAATTACCTGATAGTAGGAGAGATAGATTCTGTGATTATTACGGTTTGTCATTATATGATGCGTCCTTACTGACATCTACGAAACCAACAGCAAACTATTTCGAAGAAGCAATGCAAGCATATAAACCAAACAAAAAAGAGCTTTCTACTAGAGCAAAAATAACTGCAAACTGGATTATTGGTGATCTAACCCACTTACTAAATGAATCAGATAATACTATTGAAACATCCCCGGTAAATCCCTTGGCTCTTTCAAAATTATTAGATCTAATGGACGATGGGAAAATAAGTATTCGAATGGCAAAAGAAATATTCGAAGAAATGTTTACTGATGGAACAGATCCAGGTTCAATTATGGAAAAAAGAGGGATATTACAAATCAACGACTCTGAAGAATTATCAAAGATAATCGAAAATATACTAGCAAATAACCAAAAAGCTATAGAGGATTATAGCAAAGGCAAACAAAATGCTCTCGGATTTCTAGTAGGACAAGTAATGCGGCAAACTAAAGGTCAAGCTAATCCACAAACTGCAAACGAACTTGTTAAAACAGCATTAGAAGAAAAAATAGATTAATTTAGATAACGCTTTTTTCCGCCTTGCGAGAGTGTTATATTATCATTAAATAGAAATGTAAAAACATAACACCTTATAAGGAATTAAACCGTGTCCATAATATATATTGCTGAAATCATTATTGCTCTTGCTCTTATTTTTTCAGTTCTAATCCAAGTTAGAAGTCAAGATATAGGACTGTTTGGAGCTTCAACCTCAGTTTTTAGAGCCAGAAGAGGCTTTGAAAAGTTTATCTTCCAAGCAACTATAGTACTCGCAATAATTTTTATAATTCTTTCTATCTTTGGGGCAAAATTCGCACAGTCTTTAGCTTAGCCATAACCATAATTTACAAATCAACAGTTTCTAAATTGGCAAAGCGTTACCAAAATCATCTCCTTCAACACGCCCTGAGCTTGCATATTGATCATATTTCTGAACTTCAAGTGGATCACGCTCAAGAGATAGAGAATACAATCCAAGTTGATTTGTTAAATCAACTGAATTAAAAATCTCTGCTACCCGAAGGCTTTGAAACTCTTTTTTATTCTTCTCATTAATAAACTTTTTAACCACATCCTCTGTGGGGAATTGATCAGGCCAAAAAAAAGTGAACCCTGAATTAAAAGCTGTTTGTTGATCAATTGGCCTATCTCCAACATGCCAAAAGGAATTAGCTTGATGATAGGTATCCTTTAATTCAGCAATCTTATGTTTAACAATTGCAAAATCAATAGAAAATTCATATTCAGACCACATCCTAATTTGCGTAGAATAAGTTCTATCAGAGGCACTCCCCAATAAAACTCCATTTAGTCGCAAGAATGAGATGTCGCTCTTTGATAGTATGCCAGGAGGATCTCCAAACTCCATTGTCCCATCTATATCAAAACTTACTAATAGCATACTAAATCTATAAAAGCTTAAAAGCTCCCAAGATCTCCGGGCAATCTACCAGCCCCTTGGGGATTGTGATCTGTACGATCTTGAATTTCACCTTCTTCTCGAAGTCCTTCTTCAGCTATGGCAATCAAAGCACTATTTATTATCTGAACTTTATTTCCATCTGTAAGCTTGTTTGCATCATCATCACTAGGGAACAGTTTATCCCCGATCGTTACTGTCGGGAATTGATCAGGCCAAAAAAAAGTAAAGTTAGCATCTCTAGCATTTTGTTGATCCAAAGGTCGATCTCCAACGTGCCAATAAGAATCAAAATCTGGGTACTTATCTCTGAGGGATTTCATTCGATGTTTTAATGTGACAAAATCTAATTCAATACCATACTTACGCCACATCATCCATTGAGTACTTACAGGACGATCTGACGCGCTACCAACAATCGCTCCTTTGTCCCTAAAGTAATTTACTATTTCCTGGGTAAGTATTCCTGGGGGATCTCCGAATTCCATAGTTCCATCTATATCAAAACTTATTAACCACATATATTTTCTTCACACTCCCAAAAATCTAAAATTTTAGCGTTGCTGAATAAAAAATAAAAAGCAACTTTCTTAAGGTATTCAGATTATGCTGGTGGGTCAAGGCTTCATAAGTAATTCGGATGTCTGTATGTTTAGTTTTATATAAAATTCAACTAATGTAGCGATTTAATCGGATGATCTTAACTAAAATCCCATTCTGTTCCATCATTTGAATCTTCTATGGAAACTCCTAGTTTTTCTAGTTCATCACGAATGAAGTCAGACATAGCAAAGTTTTTTTCATCTCGAAACTGTGTTCGAAGAGTAATCAATAACTCTATAAAAGAATCTGCCTGATCGCCCTGGCTATTTTTTTGCTCCAAATCCAATCCCAGCAACTGACTTAATTCTTTAACCAAGTCTCTTAATTCCTGAACATCTTCCCCTTTTTTTGCAGAACGGTTTATATCTCTTGCAAGGTCAAATAGAATAGCCAAAGCCTGTGGCGTATTAAAATCATCATCCATAGCAATTTCAAATTGCTCACGATAAGTTGCTGGATCCAATACTTGCTTATCACCCATAGTAACTGTGTTAACAATTCTAGATAACCGAGCACAAGCTTTCACTGCGCCTTCCAAAATTTCCTCACTCCATGTAAGGGGATTACGATAATGTGATGTGAGTACAAAAATTCTAAAAGGATCTTTACCAAATTGAGAAACTGCATCACGAATAGTGACAAGGTTGCCAATCGATTTACTCATTTTCTCATCACCAAGCCTAAGTAATCCATGATGGACCCAATATTTTGAGAAAGGCTCAGATCCAGTAAAAGCTTCAGATTGAGCAATTTCATTCTCATGATGGGGGAACAATAAATCAGCTCCTCCTCCATGAATATCTAAACTTTCACCCAAATATTCTAATGACATCGCGGAACATTCAATATGCCACCCTGGCCTCCCTATACCCCAAGGGCTGTCCCAATATGGCTCGCCTGGTTTAGATTTTTTCCATAAGGTGAAATCAAGTGGATTTTCTTTTGACTCTGAAATTGCAACTCTCGCTCCAGCCATCATCCCATCAAGAGTCCTATGGGAAAGTTTTCCATAGGACTTAAATGAATTTACTCTGTAATAAACATCACCGTCTGATTGATAAGCAAAACCCTTCTCAATCAAACCTTCAATCATCTCAATTATCTTTGGTATTTCCTGAGTAGCTAACGGGTAATATTCAGCTTTTTCAATACCCAATAAATCCATGTCGGAAAAGTATGCTTCAATAAATTTTTGGGATAGTTCGGCAGATGTAGATCCATTCTCTGCTGCTCTGGCTATTATCTTGTCATCTATGTCCGTGAAGTTTTGAATATGTTTAACGGAATACCCCTTATATTTCATATACCGTTTCATCACATCAAATACGACATAACTCATCCCATGCCCTACATGGGAGTCTGAATACGGGGTGACACCACAAATATACATCAAAACATTAGGGGCGTTATGCGGGATAAATTCTTCCTTTTGACCAGTCAGAGTATTGAGAATTCTTAACATTATTTAAATGACTCCAATAGCACAACAAAGTGAGCAGCAATCATCATATTCGTACTAGCCTCCTGTGTATTAACTATTCCTTCTAAGGTCTTAAATTTAATATTTAAAAGATTCTCATCCAAGTTGAGAACTTCTCCAAAAGAGAAGATCATTTGCTTTCTGTACGGGCTAAGAACAGGAGCATTTGCATAGATTATAGCATCTGCATTAACAATGCTAAATTTATTTTCCTTAACAAGCTGGTAAGACTCTCTTAACAGATTTGTACTCTTCACTCCTTCAAGATCAGGATCAGAACTTGGAAAAAACGTGCCTATATCTCCCAACCCAGCTGCTCCCAATAAAGCATCTATGAAAGCATGCGTAAGAGCATCCCCATCGGAATGTCCATTAAGACCTTTCTCATACTCGATATTAACCCCGGCAAGAACTAAATCTCTCCCTGTAACCAAAGGATGGCTATCGAATCCAAGCCCTATTCTTAAAGTCAATCTAATCTAACCTCTATCTTAACTATTTTTAACACTAGTACCTCTAGAAAGTAGAATGCTCTCAGCAATCAAAATATCTGAAGAGAAAGTTATTTTCAAATTTTCCACATCACCAGTAAATGACCTTACATCTACACCGTAGGATTCTAATAAACTAGAGTCATCAGTAAAATTATCAACAGGTAATTTAGAATGCGCATCAACCAAATCAGATCTTTTAAATGTCTGAGGAGTTTGAGCTGCATACAGACCATCTCGAGTGAGAGTACGAAGAATCTTTCCTTCTTGATCAACATTTTTTAGTGTATCTACGACAGGAATCAATGGAACAGCTGACCCACGATTATTAGCCAAAATTATCGATTCTGTAATCAAATCTGGCGTAACGCAAACTCGTGCTGCATCATGTATAAGAATTAACCTAGATGGTGGTGATATTTTTAACGCCTTCGCAACTGATTCAAGCCGAGTTTCTCCTCCAGCAGTCAATTGTACAAAATCTTGAAAGCCAAACTGCTCTATCATTTGCCGTCCTCTTTCTAATAAATTTTCAGGCAATACAAGTATGGCTTGATCTACTTTACCTGTAGATTTCATGGACATTAAAGAATAATAAAAAGCTGGTCTCCCTAATACATTGATAAATGCTTTGGCAACACCACCCATTCGCAGCCCAGATCCTGCACCCAACAAAAAAGCTACTACGTCCATTGTTCTTGAATTCTTTCTAGTTTTTCTATTTTTTCTATTAAATAATATAGAAGATAAATTATATTATAAATTCTAAATAAGAAGTATTCATCTTGTTTTCTCCTAAGTTCACATATTATTCATAGCAAAAAGGCAGTTATTATCGAATTCAATTTATGAATACACCTTTAAGCATGTTCATAAATTGAATTCCGCCTGATATAATTCCCAAATATAAACACTGGCTGCGCCGGGGTGGCGAAATGGCAGACGCGAAGGACTTAAAATCCTTTCTTCGGTAACGAGGGTGTGGGTTCGAATCCCTCCCCCGGCACCATTAAATCTTAATTAATCAATGTTTATATAAAGAAAGTAGGGCCCCATTATAAAGGAAAACCTAAGAATCCTACATACATCAGACGTACACGTCGGTGCTTTTACAGATGAAAGATCTCCCCATCCTAACAAGTGTATGGACGCCTTTCGTATTATTGTTGATAAGGCTCTAGAAGAAAAAGTAGACCTTGTTTTGATAGCCGGCGATTTCTTTGATCATAATCGAATAAGACAAGATGTATCTGATTTTATTTTGGATCAATTAGGCCGGCTTACAATGCCAACGGTTGTCTTGCCTGGTAATCATGACCCTTTAGAAGAGAACTCAGTTTATTGGCGTATGGATCTAGAAAAAACCCCTAAGGTACACTTAATCAGAACACCTGGTGGGGAAACAAAAAGCTATCCTGATCTAGACGTTGCAGTATGGGGAAAACCCCATGTAAGTTACGATGATATTGATTTGTACCCAATCAAGGACGCTCCACCTCCTGGTAATGAAACATGGCAAATCGCGATTGGCCACGGTCATTTTGTAAGGGACCAGGGAGATATGGGTAGATCATACCCAATCTATAGAGAAGAAATTTCTTCCTGCAAAAGAGATTATGTAGCTTTAGGCCACTGGGATGCACATATGGACATAAGCCAGGAGAATGTTGTAGCTTACTATCCAGGATCACCTACATGGGTTGGGCTAAGCTCTATAGTAGAATTCAGTAAAATAAATGGTACTAAGAAAATTAAAGTTACCTCGTTTCCCGTAAACCCCAAAAAACCAGATGGACCGAAGAAGATCACTGGCGCAGCGTTCTAATGATTTCTGATTCTACCCAAAAAAGCTAGCTAATATACTAGGCTAACAGAAAGAGTTATACTGTAAGTATTAATTCAGTTTATTAAATTTAACGAAATAGGAGATCCCACACGTTACACAATACAAAATCCCCCCCACAAGCTAATATGTCACAACAAAATAATAAAGATACACCTCGAGTAGCTATCTTCATAGACGGCAGTAATTTATACCACGCCCTAGATCAATCATGCGGCAGAAATGACTTAGATTTTAGTGCATTTATAAAATGGCTTGCCGATGATAGAGACCTCTATAGAACTTATTATTACAATATATTACAAGATGAAAAAAGAAGGCCTACTGATTTTAGAGAGCAGAAAAAATTCTTAGAAGCGCTTAGCCAAGTTCCGTATCTCGAAACTCGCTTCGGCAGCATCCGATACAGAGATGGGCAAATGGTAGAAAAAGGTGTGGATATCATGTTAGCCACTGATATGCTCTATTACGCATTATACGACTACTATGATATCGCAATCCTAGTTAGCGGAGATGGCGACTTCTCCTATGCTGTGCAAACGGTCAAGAACGCTGGAAAATATGTTCAAGTTGTTACTTTTGAATCTAATCAATCACCTGATTTATCCAAAATCGCTGATACGCAAACTTTACTTTCTGAAGAAACACTCTCCAAGGAAAATTTATGGATTCAAAAGGATGATAAACCAAGAAGAAGAAGACGGCGTATAGTTGCTCCAAAGCGTATAGTTGCTCCAAATAATGCTATAAAGAAAACAGTTGCTCCAAATAATGCTATAAAGAAAACACCTCTGCCTAAAAAAAGAGCACCTGTAAAAAATTAATCAAATTCATATGACTTAGAAAACTAGTTGCAGAATACCAATAGAGAGATTGAATATATCTAGCGAAGGTTTTTATGAATACAAATACTGGACCACTTACGGGAATCCGAGTCATTGAATTATCCGGGCCAGCTGGTCAGCCATGTGGTCGTGCACTAGCAGATCTTGGTGCAGATGTAATTCTAGTAGAGCCACTTAAAGGCTCCGAATCAAGAAATTTTCTTCCTTTTACACTAAAAGGTGACCACCCAGACCGTAGTATTTTCTTTCTTCACTTTAACACCAATAAACGAAGTGTTTCATTAGATATAACCTCTTCTAAAGGTCAAGACACTCTTTTATCATTAATACAGACTGCCGATGTACTAATCGATAGCTACGAGCCAGGCTATATGGATTCTGTAGGACTTAGCCCGGCAAGAATACGAAGTGCTAATGAAAAACTTATACATGCTTCCATCACTCCATTTGGCCAGACAGGCCCTTATAGGAATTTTAAAGCTACAGACCTAGTATCTACTTCTATCTCAGGTCTAGTTTTTCCAGAAGGGAATAGTAAAGAAGCACCAATAACAATGCCACGTTATCAAGGATACCAATTACCTGGTCTTCATTCTGCTTTCGCAATCTTGATAGCACTATGGCACCGAGACAAACAAGGTGTAGGACAAAATATAGATATTTCACGCTTTGAAGTTTTGGCAAATTTCCAATTGAATTTTTTAAGATACTCAAGCCAACACATCAATACCCCGAGAAAACGTGACACAGCAGGAAATGGGCCTACGCAATATTATCAAACTACAGATGGATGGGTACAGCTGGCTTTAACAACAGAACGACAATGGACAGGATTGGTTGAATGGATGGATGACCCTGAACTAGCTGATGAAAAATTCAAAATCCTTTCTGTAAGAGATGCAAATGCAAAATTAATCACACAGAAAGCTAAGAAATTCATTAGCAACTTCACTACCAAGGAATTCTTAGACGGGGGAGAAAAATATAGAGTAACGGTTGCACCTGCCAATACTCCTGCTGATTTTTATTCCCACGCACATACAATAGAAAATAAGTATTTAACAACAATCAATCATCCTACTCTTGGACAGTATAATGCTCCGGGAGCCCCAATGGATTTTTCTGAAACCCCTTGGAAAATCTCAAGGATAGCTCCAACTATAGGACAACACACATCTGAAATTCTTAACGAGCTAAAAGATCGGAAAATTACTCATCCTCAAGTTCAAACTAAGAGAGGAAAGAAAAGTTTACCCCTAGACGGTATCCGCATTCTGGCTTTTGAAAGGGTATGGGCCGCTCCTTTTGGGACTCGCTACCTTGCTGATTATGGAGCTGAGGTAATCAAAATAGAATCTACAAAATTTTCAGATGGCCGAGTTTTTGACAAGGACCTAAATCCTGCAGCATGGCTCGGAACTAATGCAACTTATGGTGAAATTAATAGAAATAAAAAATCTATTGCACTTGATCTACACTCTGAGGAAGGGCAAGAAATTTTCAAGCGCTTAGCAGAGATTTCTGATGTTGTGATTGAAAATAATGCACCGAGCGCAATGAGGCGTTTCAATATTACCTATGAAGATTTAAGGAAAGTTAACCCAAGAATTATTATGGTGAGCTGTCCAGGATTTGGCTCTCAAGGGCCTTTGAGCAATTATGTGGCAGTAGGCCAATCTATAACAGCATTTACAGGCTTAGGTTACCTATGGGCAAAAGATGATGCGGAATGGCCTGCAAGAGGAGCAGGTGCATACCCAGATTTCATCACAGCCAGTAATATCCCACTTGCGATAATGTCAGCATTGCACCATAGAGAAAAAACAAATGTAGGGCAATTTATAGAAATAGCTCAATTTAAAGCCGCTGCTAGTGTAATTGGCCTTGCAGCCCTCGAAGATCAACTATCAGGAAAACCTGCGTCCGCATGGGGAAATCAAGATCCAAATATGGTATCTCAAGGTATTTATAGATGCAAAGGAAATGATCGATGGGTGGCAATCTCATGCCCATCAAATGAGTCATGGAATTCTCTATTAGGGTTAATTAAATCATCCGGAAATCCTATAGCATCTGAATTTAAAACTACAGCTGGACAAAAACAAAATAAAACAACCATTGATAAGATGATCTCTGACTGGACAGTTAATCTATCACCCCATCAGGTTATGTACCTATGCCAAAAACTTGATATCCCAGCTTCTGTAGTTGCCACAGGAGAAGATCTATATTTAGATCCTCAGCTAAGATCTCGGAATTATGTAGTTGAGGTTGAGCATCCAATCCCTGGAAAAATAGAGCACCCAGGTATGACTGCTAAATTTAGTGAAACTCCTGGACAAGTCTATCTTCCTGCACCTCAACCCGGAGAGCACACAGAACAGATCTTGCGTACATTGCTTAAAATCCCAGACTCCGAAATTTCTGATCTAAAGGAATCCGGAATTTTATCTTGAGAATATATAGCCTGTTACGGTACACACTTCAAGTTTTAAATGAATAATTCAAATTCCCTACCGACCATCATAGATGCTTATAAACTAATGGGACATTTCGCGCAAGAATCACTAACACTAAACTTTCCGGATAATGCTCAACATTTCCAGGTTCAATTAGATAAATATCTATCCGGGTTACTTTCAGGCGTTCCAGAATCAACAAGAGCAATAGGAAAAAGATGGGTCAACAGTCAAACTAAAACCACTAACCTTACAAGTCTAAAAGATGCAATACAGGTAGCTGATGCATCCAACCCAAAGCAAATAGTAAAATCAGCAGTGCTGGAATCTTCTAAATCATTAGACTCCAATAAAATATCCCCTAGAATCATACTTTTTCTTGGTGATGGAGAAAATAAAACTCTCACCCACGCAATGCAATATGCAATCGGTGTTAGTTTAGGTTCAGAAGTGACATTAATTTTCTTTTGGCCCGAGCACCAATGGCAAACATCGTTATTTTATATAACAGCACATGAATATTTTCACTTAGCTAGAAATGTAATTTTTGAACAATTCTTTACGGGACAGACTATGGTAAATATATCTTCTCAAAAACCAGATAGCCTATTAGATATTATCCTTAGCGAAGGGCTCGCAGATACTTTTGCAATGTCGATTTCTGACTCACATGTACCAAATTGGCTAAACTCCTTTAATGAAATTGAAGAAAAAAGAGCATGGGAAAAAATATTACCTCATCTTGATTCAACGAATCCTGAATTGATCAGAGGTGTTCTCTCAGGATCACAAGGAAATCTTCCTGACTGGGCTGGAAATTTTATCGGGTATTTAATCGTCAATTCCTATTTAACCACTAATCCAACAGTCAAAATCCAAGACCTTGTATCTATTGAGTACTCAGAAATTTTTAAAAATAGTAACTATACAGCCGGAATTCCCAGAAGGGGATAATCAGAAGCTCTCCATTCCTCAAGTTCAAGCACACGCCAGAATATTTAAGATATAATAACCTCAACTTCGTGTAGAGGGCGGTTAGCTCAGTTGGTTAGAGCGTTGCGTTGACATCGCAAAGGTCACAAGTTCGAGTCTTGTATCGCCCACCATTTCTTTTTATATATAAATTAACGCTATATAATCGATTTTATCTTTTACGACAGGCTGGCTATCTCTTACCTTCATTTAAAAATGCCTAACTAGGTTTAACCATACCCCAACCAGAATTATAATATTAGATATAAGCATAAGTCTGCTTTCTCTCATTTCCGCCCCCCCCTCTTTCTTGTATTAAGAACTGGTTTATAGAGTAACTTAACTTTACATAAACAGCTCTATAACTCTCAATAGCGTATAATGTATTTATGCTTACTAAAGTTAAATATCTATTAACTGTGGAGAATAAAGTATGAAGTTTTTATTCTGTCGCCCTTTGGGGGACTACTCCTTTTTTCTTTTTCCCTCTTTGGAAACTCCAAACTAGATGTACCAAATAAACTGAAAAAATTAGATAGGAGGCCCCATAATGGAAGATTCTAAATCTAACGGCTTTGCACCACAAGAATACGGCTCTGATGTGATTGTTGATACGTTGCATGGCCTTGGAATCGACTACATTGCCATGAACCCTGGAGCAACATTCCGGGGAATCCATGATTCCATTGTAAATCACCTCGGGAACCAGCACCCCGAGCTTATTCTGTGCAACCACGAGGTGATAGCTGTTTCGTTAGCCCAAGGGTATGGTCGAGCAGCAGGAAAGCCTATGGCGGCATTCGTCCATGATATTGTAGGGCTACTGAACGGTTCCATGGCAATATTTGATGCTTGGATGGGTCGTTCCGGAGTGTTAGTACTAGGAGCAACAGGGCCTGTTGACACTAATCATCGCCGGCCATGGATCGATTGGATCCACACCGCTAACGTGCAGGGAGAAGTCGTAAGAAACTTTGTGAAATGGGACGATCAACCCGCGAGCATCGAAGCCTCTGTTGAATCACTAATTCGGGGGTACAACCTAGTGACATCAGAACCATTGGGGCCAGTATATATATGTTTCGATGCCGACGTTCAAGAGCAAAAATTGGACAAGCCCTATAAGCTTCCAGATTTTTCACAATACCCAAAACCAACAAGGCTTCAGGCTGATCCAAGTGCACTCGAAGAGGTGGCAGGCCTACTTATCGCCGCTGAAAACCCCGTTGTGCTAGCAAACTTCCTTGGTAGATCGGATGAAGCTGTGCAAGGCTTAATCCAGCTAGCAGAAAGTCTCTCTATACCAGTAATAAATGGAGGTGATTTCTTCAACTTCCCTACGCGCCATCCCCTATATGCTGCTGATTCCAAGGACACTCTTTTGGCAGAAGCTGACGTTGTTTTAGCTTTGGACGTTTATGATCTCCAGCAAGACCTTACCGTTGTTAATAGGGATACACGAACGACCAAGGATATCCTAGGACCAGATACCAAATTAATCGATATATCACTTAGACAACTGCTAACAAAAAGTTGGGCAGATGATCATGGGCACCTCTATCCGACAGAAATTTCTGTTGCTGCGGATACATCACTAGCATTACCAGCACTAGCAGAAATTGTTCAACACAAACTAGACGATGAAGCTGTTTCTCTTCCGAAAATTGTAGAACGGAACCAGCGTATCAAGAGCCTTCATGAAACGAGCTTGGCCAAAAACCAGGATATCGCTAAAAACCAGGCTGGGGAGCACCCGTTAGCTCTCTCGACAATCACACAAGAGTTGTGGGAAGTTGTAAAGGAAGACGACTGGGTAATCGGTAATGGCAACCTGCGTGGCTGGGTTCAGAAGCTATGGGACATCAAGCATCCCTACCAAGATATGCGCGCGCGCGGGGGCGGAGGACTTGGAGAAGGTCTAGGTCATGCCATTGGAGTTGCACTCGCTAATCGTGACAAAGGAAGGTTAACAATCAATATTCAATCTGACGGAGACATGCTTTTCACTCCAGCTGCATTATGGACCGCCGTTCATCACCGTATACCCTTACTGATTATCATGTACAACAACCGCAGTTATGGAAACGATCTAGGGCACCAAGGTTCTATGGCAAATGTCCGCTCTCGACCAATGGAGCGTAAGACCATCGGAATTGACATTGATGATCCTAACGTGGATTTCGCAGCTTTGGCACGTTCCTTCGGTGCATGGGCAGAAGGGCCTATAGAGAAAATTGAAGACTTGGGGCCCGCCATCAAACGTGCAAAAGACGAGGTTATGATAAACGGTCGAGTAGCTTTAGTAGATGTTTACACTCAAACTTTATAATGAATCAATGAAAAAATTATTCACATCTCCTGTCATTTTTTCAACCTCATTCAACCAAAAATGATCATCAGGATAAATCTTAATTTTTGATGGTTTTGGTAGGTTAAATTCAAGTGATTCTACACTCTTATGAGCATCAAACTGATCTTCATCGCCTGCCACCAGTAGTTTTGGCATGTTGATAGCTGAAAAATCAAAACCTTTTTCCACATCTGGCGGAGAAATCAATGCAATGGATTTGAGTCCTCTATACTGGCTCGCAACAGACAAAGCGACCTTTGCTCCAAAAGAATACCCCAATAATCCAACACTTCTATTTATGTCAAAAAACGTGGGCGATGATACGACATACTTAATAACGTCTATAGTATCCGATATTTCACCTTTCCCTTCGTCATAGATACCGGAACTGCCTCCTACTCCTCGGAAATTAAACCTAACTGTGGCAATTCCAGAATGGTTAAGCTTAGCTGATGATGAAATAATTACAGGATTATCCATATTACCGCCATATAGCGGGTGTGGGTGGCACAAGATAACTACTCGATTAGTGTCCGCTTCAGGTAAAACAATCTCAGTTTCTATCTGAATTCCTTCAGAAATAGTTATTATATTTCTATGCACAGACATCAATTCCTCGATTCATTAGTGATAAAAATAACTATACCCTATATATTATGTAAAATTAGTATCAAAGATAGGATTCATGTATGAAATACTTAACCTCTATATTCTTAGCAGGATTAATGCTTCTAATCGTGGGTTGTGGAGTTAGTACAGAAGATATTGATGCTACTGACGAAGTAAGCGCGACAAAAGAGACAGCTGAGATTGTAAATACTGCTACACCTTTACCAGCTACAGCTACTGTTATTAAACCTAGTGATGAATTTGGACTTGGAGGGCTGGTCAAAAACTTAGAATCATGGGCAGACGTTGAACTTCCTAAGTTCATCACAGCTTCACATGTGAAGATTAGTGATACAGCCTACGTATCTAAGTTCCGGTCATCCGCTGGTCACGATTTCTCAGATTCCTTTGAGGGGTGTTGCTCGATGAAGCACTACTTTGTTGCAATCGACTCCTATGGTACTCGGTTCACACAGCCTATTTATTCACCCGTTGATGGCGTTGTTCTTTACTTGTCTGAACCTTCTGGTGGTCGTTCAGATGACTGGAAGATTGAGTATCGGGAACAAACTGGGAAGGAACCACCCGCTGATTATCGCGACTGGAATATATATATACGCCCGGATAAAGCCCCAAACGTATGGATTACCCATATGCATGTTAATCCACTTGATGAAATCATCGAGAAGGTCTCTCCAACTAACGGTCAGAATATGATGATGGGAGTGTCTAGCCCGGCCGCAGAAGGATACCGCGTTAAATCTGGTGATCTAATCGGGTATGGGCTGGCAGAAATTATAGTTAAGAGACACTTAGATGGGCCCGGAATCCCTTCCGGTTGCAACTCCACCGATTCACGGCAAGGTAGAGCGAGTAAGTCACCAGGATGCAGCGCTACAGTCCAACTCCACTCAATTTTTGAGTTCATGACCGATGATTTATTTAGCGAATACCAGAAAATTACCAATGTATCGAAGTCAGATTTTATAATAACTGCGGAGGAGCGTGCTAGCACTCCGCTAGTTTGCGAGGGTGAAAATTTTGCTAATCGTGGCAATACTGATAACCCTGAAGTTTATGTCAGCCTCCAAGGTTCACCTTCGAATATTGAAACAACGTACTCTGAGTCCAGTTCAAATAATGGATCTTCCCCGAAGACAGAAGTAGCAGATACACTTCCCGGATTCCAAGCGCTTGCTTCTGGTCGAGATATTATCGCTTCCTTTGAATCTTCAGGCAGCCTGCTTTCAAAGTTTGATGCTGATCAATCGTATCTCTTAGTTATCGCCTCCGCTGGAGGACCAATCACAGTTTTGGTAGGGGATAGTTACAAAAAAAGAAACATCTATTCTAGGCCTTTAGGGAATGTAGTTACCGCGTACGAGACTGGCAGAATGGATGCAGGCCAAATTGAAGTTTCCGTGGAAACCAATGAAGATATTGCCTGGCAAATTGTAGCCGTAAAAACCGAATGAATGCTATTACTATTGGGAAAGAGGTCGTACCTACTGGGTGATGAGTCGATATCAAAAATCATCAAATAATTACGATAAAGCCATCGAATTGGAGATACCTGAAGGATTAAAACAGAAGTCAAAAGTTAACCTTCTTAGTGCAGAATTGGACCAGCTACAAGAAGAGAGAAAGGAGTTACTGGGATACATTAACTAACCGGAGTGGTTATTTTTTTGTACCTCAGTATCAGTATCAAAAAGCTTGCCCTATGTTGAACCACATTAAATTTACCCTCTATTCTTCTTTATTAGGTTCATTTGTATCAATTTTGTTTATATTGGCCAACAATTTACTTAGTCAGGATAATCTATTTGAATTTTGGGAATTTCTTTTGACATTATTTATCCCCTCATTGACGGCTATTATATTTGCCAAAATATTCAAGCTAAGATTAGTGACATTTATAGCTATTGGGAATTTAACCTTTATAATTCCAATACTCGGAGCTTCCTTCGGGGCTTCAGGCTCCGAACCATTTATATCTTATGCTTTATTAGGGTTAGCGGGTGGAGCTTTTTGGAGTTTTCCATTTACAATTATATTTATACTTTACAATTATATAAAAAAATAATGATAGATATTGATAAGGATTACTAACTATGGATACATCAAGATTCATTCAAATGGCTGTAAATGAGATAAACCGAAGTTTCGTTATTGAAACAGCAGATCTGACGCCGGAGCAAATGTTATTTCGGCCAACGCCTGAGGCCAATCACATTGCATTTCTTCTTTGGCATTTCGCACGAGTACAAGATAATGTGTGGCATAGCGTTTCCACGCCTGCTGGAACAGAACCACTCTGGACACAAGAAGAATGGTATACAAAATTTGATCTTACAGAAAAGGATTCTGGGACAGGGTTCACGCCCGACGAAGTGGAAACATTAGCACCGGATTATGAATTGGTAACATCTTATGTAGAACAAGTTGCAGCAGCTGTCTGGGAAGGGATTGGGAAGTTTAAAGAAGAGGATTACGATCGCCCTCTAAACCCTGATAACCCTCGCCAAACAGTTGGAAGGCAAATTCAAAGTATTATCGTGGGCCACGGCTACTTTCATCTAGGTGAGGTTAGATTCCTGAAAGGGCTACAAGGGTTTCCCTTTGCACTTTAAGAATAATAAGGAAGCCCTAGGATAAAACGGTACTCAAAAGTTTGTAGTATCTACTGCTCACATAATAGAATTATTTTATGAAAAAATTATTAATTGTGATTACCGGACTACTGATTCTGACAAGTTGCGCTAGCCCTACCACGGAGGCTCCTACGTCAACCGAGACCCCTACGGCTGCGTCGACCGCGACTACTATTGTGAAACCCACAACTGCGCCGACGGTGACTCCTACGGCGAAACCCACAACTGCACCGGCGGTTACTCCTACAGCGAAACCCAAGACTGCACCACGCGAGCCAACCAGACTGGGCATCAGTTTTGATGCTGAAATCTCGAGCGCAGAGGTCAAGTCCTGGGTAGAGCAGGCTGTTGGGGAAATGCTGGATCCACCCACGGACTTCTTTGGGCTTATATGGCCAATCGGGTCACCGGTAGATGATGAGCCAGATCCGCATCTGTTTGATGGGGCGGGTTTTAGCGAGCATGAGCATAAGCTTAGCCCTACTGAGGTTGATGAAACAGTCGCGTCTTTTGTCAATTGGCAAGCAGGCCTCGAGGGTTGCACCGATGCTGAGAAAAGGAATTGGAGTGATGGAGCCCGGGTGGTTAGTCTCTGGATTCGAAATGCTGCTGACGTGGCCACAGCACCAG
>Ga0302132_10000883_pt1 | contig 17158 bp, 10 predicted proteins | sample CB9_321_MG_FD_203113 | JGI IMG/M metagenome (GOLD analysis project Ga0302132, IMG submission 203113) | Marine microbial communities from Western Arctic Ocean, Canada - CB9_32.1 | ecosystem: Environmental > Aquatic > Marine > Oceanic | place: Canada: Western Arctic Ocean | collected 2017-09-19
ATATCCTCGTCGTCGGGGACTTAATGCTAGACCGCTATTGGTTTGGGGCGGTTGATCGAATTTCGCCCGAGGCGCCCGTGCCCGTTCTCTCGGCAGAAAGGACGGATGTTCGCGCGGGTGGCGCTGCTAACGTCGCAATGAACCTAGCTGAGTTAGGGGCTAACACCAGTTTGCTGTCAGTGATTGGTGACGATGACGCGGGACGAACCGTGACAGATCTTCTTGGTAGCGCAGGTGTCAATAGGCATTTGCATCTCGATCAGGCGATGAATACGACAGAGAAATTGCGCATCATTTCTCGACAGCAGCACTTGTTGCGGGTTGACTTCGAGCACAATCCAAGCCCAGAGGTGTTGGAGCGTTGTGCCCTGGACTACCAACAGTTGGTTAGTACTGCTGATGTGGTGGTGTTATCGGATTACGGTAAGGGGGGGTTGGGTTCGGTGCAGGCAATGATTGAATTGGCGCGTGGTCGCGGCCTGCCTGTGGTGGTTGATCCTAAAGGGTCAGAGTACGGAAATTATCGTGGCGCAACGGTTGTGACGCCTAATCTGCAGGAATACGAATTAGTGGTGGGGGCGTGGCAGTCTGAGGCGGAAATGAGTGAAATGGCCGCAACACTCTTGGCAAAACATGGTTTGAGCCAGCTCTTGGTGACGCGCGGTGCCGGTGGAATGACTCTGTTCAGGCTTGATGAGCCACCCCTGTCGCTTCCGGCTAAAACACAGGAGGTTTATGACGTTACCGGTGCGGGCGATACCGTTGCTGCGGTCGTTGCTATGGGATTGGCCATGGCTGCGCCATGGTCTGATGTCCTGTCTGTTGCCAATGCGGCCGCCGGCGTTGTGGTCGGTAAGTTAGGTACGGCTGTCGCAACGCTTGAAGAAATCAAGACGTTTCTCGACCGGCGGTAAAAACATGATTATTGTCACGGGTGGTGCAGGATTTATTGGCAGCAACCTCGTGCGCGCACTCAATGAACGGGGTTGTTCCGACATTCTACTGGTGGACTGCGTTGAAAGTGTTGATCAAATTGACAACCTGGCAGATCTATCGATTAGTGATTACATCGATAAAGATGAATTCCGACGACGACTGGACCGTTCGGTGGGGTTTGGCGCGGTAGATAGGGTCTACCACCAGGGAGCTTGTTCCGACACAATGGCAGTTGATAGCCGCTATATGTTGGAGAATAATTATTCGTTCTCGCGCGATCTCCTTGAGTGGTGTGTCGGCCGTCGAGTGCCTTTGATCTACGCGTCATCGGCAGCTGTTTATGGTCGTGGTGCAAAATTTTCTGAAAACCCCGGAGTCGAGCATCCGATTAATGTTTACGCCTACTCGAAAAGTCTTTTCGATAACTACGTGCGGCAGGCTATGCTTCGTGCAAAAAGTCCAATTGTTGGCTTGCGTTATTTCAATGTTTACGGCCCGCGTGAGTCACATAAGGGGCAGATGGCATCGATGGCATGGCACTTCTATCAACAGTTCGTAGAGAACAGAAAGGTGCGTTTGTTCCACGGAACCGGTGGTTATGGTGATGGCGAGCAGTTGCGAGATTTTGTTAATGTTGACGATGTTGTTAAGGTCAATTTGTTTTTCTCCGATCACACAGAAGTAAGTGGTATCTATAACGTAGGAACTGGCCACAGTCGCTCATTTAACGACTTGGCGCTAGCTGTAATCAATGGGTTGGCCGTGTTGAACGGGGAACCCGTGGTTGAGCGGCAACAGGCGTTGAGTCAAGGCTGGTTAGAATATTTCTCAATGCCCGATACTTTGACATCTCGTTATCAAAGTTTTACCGAGGCAGATATTAGTCGACTTCGAAACCAAGGATACGCGGCACCATTCTTAACACTCGAGGAAGGCGTCACAAAGTACGTAACCGAACTACATCACCGTGCCAGGTCGATTCTGGAATAAATGACTTGATTAAGACGGGATGCATTTTAGTGACGGGTGGTGCGGGATTTATTGGATCTGCGTTTATCCGTCAGTTGCTCGAGTTGACAGATTACCGAGTCATTAATATCGATGCGTTAACTTATGCGGGCAATCTTGCGACCGTTTCTGATGTTATGCAAAGTCCACGGTACGAGTTCGTTCACGCGGACATCATCGATGGGCCTCGAATGCAGCAACTATTTGAAATCAATCAGCCGTTGGCATTGGTGCATCTTGCCGCGGAGTCGCATGTGGATCGCTCGATTGATGGGCCCGGCGTGTTTATTACGTCGAATATTGTCGGTACCTACACTTTGCTTGAAGAGGCCCGTCGGTATGTGGCCGAGTCCGACAGCGAGGCGGCAGGGCAGTTTCGATTTCATCATGTCTCCACGGATGAGGTGTTCGGTTCATTGGGGTGTGCCGGGGAGTTCACGGAGGAGTCACCCTATTTGCCCAACTCGCCTTACTCAGCTAGTAAGGCCGCTTCTGACCACCTGGTTCGAGCGTGGGGTGAAACGTTTCGACTGAATACCTTGGTATCGAATTGTTCCAATAATTACGGGCCTTACCAATACCCAGAGAAGCTGATACCCGTCATTGTGCAGACGGCGCTAAGGGGAGAGGCAATTCCAGTATACGGGAAGGGGGATAACGTTCGCGATTGGTTGTTTGTTGAAGATCACGCACGGGCGTTGGTCGAAATTCTTCAAAATGGCGTAGTCGGGAGAACATATAACGTTGGCGGTAATGCCGAACGATCCAATCTTGATGTCGTTCAGGAGGTTTGTGCTGTTCTGGACGAAATTCGCCCACGACAACAAGGTGGTCGGTATGCGGACTTGATTGAATTTGTCACCGATCGACCGGGGCACGATTACCGATATGCCATCGATAACTCTAGAATTATTTCAGAACTCAATTGGAAACCGCTGGAAAGTTTTAGCAGCGGTATTCGAAAGACAGTCAGATGGTACGTCGACCAGCAGTCGGGTTGGACTGAGACGGTACTTGCCGGTAAGGGAGATGAGACTCGGCGCGGACTTGGAGCGACATGATGAGAGGCTTGTTACTGGCCGGTGGTTCGGGTACGCGCCTGTCACCTTTGACGCGGGTTGTTTCAAAGCAGTTGTTGCCGGTTTACGACAAGCCGATGATTTATTACCCCCTATCAGTTCTGATGTTGACAGGGATTCGAGACATTCTTGTTATTTCGACGCCGCTGGATACGCCCAGCTATGAGCGGTTACTGGGTGATGGAAGTCAGTGGGGCATCAACATTTCTTATGCCGTACAGGCGGCACCGGAAGGGATTGCACAAGCCTTCATTTTGGGAGCGGAGTTCATTGGTGCCGCGAGCTGTTCGCTGGTCCTAGGCGACAATATTTTTTACGGAGCTAATTTCAGCACACGACTCCGTCAAGCAGCTGAGCTTAAGAAGGGTGGGCGAGTGTTCGCTTACCCTGTTCATGACCCCGAGCGATACGGTGTAGTTTCCTTTAACGAAGCCGGCACTGCTATTGATCTGGAGGAGAAGCCCAAGCATCCAAAATCACGATATGCGGTGACTGGATTGTATTTTTACGATAATCAGGTGGTAGATATTGCCCGCTCTCTCGTTCCCTCAGAGCGTGGTGAACTCGAGATAACGGACGTCAATCAACACTATCTCGATCGTGGGGAGCTGGCTGTTGAGGTCCTTGGCCGGGGAATGGCGTGGCTCGATACCGGTACGCATGATTCATTACTGCAAGCCTCGAATTTCATCGAGGCGATAGAGAGTCGGCAAGGTATGAAGGTGGCGTGCCCTGAAGAGATTGCGTTTGGGATGGACTATATTGATCGTGAGCAATTAAACGCGCTGATTAGCGATATGGGTGATACTGGCTACGCAGACTACCTGCGTCACTTGGAATAATCCGGTCTATGGGTGCGCAAAGGAGATCGAACTCCAGTTGGCCTAAAAATTTGAGGCGTCTAATCACTCGACATGCCCCTGGTTTCTTCATGAGTGGGATTTTATGTTGAATCCGATTTTTCACAGTGTGACGAAGCATTGGCAGCTGGTTTATGCCATCACTCGGCGTAACATCTTAACGCGTTATCGAGGTTCATTCCTTGGACTCCTGTGGTCGCTGGTAACCCCGTTGCTCCGGTTGGGCATCTATACATTCGTCTTTGGGACAATTTTGAATGTCCGATGGCCGAACGAAGCGGGTGACACGTTAGATTTCTCAGCGGTGCTTTTTGCCGGACTGATTTGCCATGCGTTTGCGGCAGAAATCTTGGTGCAGTCGACCAGTCTGATCATAGGAAACCGGCAATATGTCAAGAAAGTCATTTTTCCTTTAGAGAGTCTGCCTTGGGTGGTTGTTCTCGCAGCGCTGTTTCAGTTAATGGTTAGTAGCATAGTGCTCGTCGTATATGTCTTTATTCTCAAGGCGGAACTATCTTGGACGGTGGTCTTTTTACCTTTGCCTTTTGCTGCATTGGCATTGATGATGTTGGCCATCGCGTGGCTGGTATCGGCGACGGCTGTTTTTGTCCGTGATGTGACCCAGGTTGTCGACTTGGCGACGGTGGGATTGCTTTTTCTAAGCCCAATCTTTTTTCCGGTTACCGCTTTGCCCGAAATGTTGCAACCATTTATTTACCTTAATCCGATCTCGTTTATCGTCGAGCAAGTCAGAGCGATATTGCTATATGGAGAAATGCCAGATCTGGTTGGGCTTTTGCAGTATGGGGTAATAAGTTTGATCGCATGTCGACTGTCTCTGGGTTGGTTTCAGCGGCTACGCCCGGGCTTTGCTGATGTCATCTGATTCCGTTATTACTGTTGAGAATCTCGAAAAGTCATATCGGCTTTATTCTCAACCGCTTGATCGGGTGCGTGAAGCGCTGTCTTTTCGCAGACACGCATTTCATACAGAGTTTCATGCTTTGAAAGGGATTAGTTTTGAGATTGAAAAAGGTGAAACGGTTGGATTGATCGGTCCAAATGGGTCCGGGAAATCAACTTTGCTCGAGATTCTGTGTGGGACATTAACGCCGACTAGAGGAACGGTGCAGGTTGAGGGGAAGATTGGCGGGTTGTTAGAGCTTGGCGCCGGCTTTAATCCGGACTTTACGGGTCGTGAGAACGTTTACCTTAACGGATCTATCTTTGGTTTTTCCAGAGAGGCTATAGATAACAAGATCGATGATATAGAGAGTTTTGCTGACATTGGTCATTTCGTGGATCGCCCAGTGAAAACCTATTCCAGCGGAATGTATGTTCGTTTGGCGTTCGCAGCGATGATTGGCCTAGATCCAGACATCCTAGTTATTGACGAGGCCTTGGCCGTTGGTGATGTTCGCTTTCAACGAAAATGTTATCGACATTTTCGGAATCTTCAGGCCACCGGAACCACGATTCTTTTTGTTAGTCATGCGGTAGATTTAATCCGAACCCACTGTAGTCGTGCCATTCAATTAGAGGGTGGCCAAATCGCATCAATTGGTTTGCCCAAAGCGGTAGTGCAGGGATACCTTGAATCGCTTTTTTTAAGGCACGGTGAGAGTGTCACAGTAGCTAATGATTCGAATACAACACCGAGTGTTGCGCAGAATACGCAGTCTGCCCCAGACACCGCGCAGCGAAGCTACAATCCAGACGAGCATCGATGGGGTGATGGGCGGGCAAAAATCATTAGCTATTCCATCATAGGAGACGAGGTGGAAGAACCGGTGATATATGCGCGTGGTGCTTCGGTAGAGATTCGCATGCAGATTCATTTCTTTGAGTCGCTTCGAAGCCCCATTTACGGATTGACTATCAGAACATTAGATGGTGTGACTGTGTTCGGTGCCAATACGCGCAGTCGCTATCTAACCGTGAAAACACCATCCTCCGGGGATGAGACCGAGATCGTCTTCAAGTTCCAGCTAAATGTCTTAGCGGGAGATTACTTTATCTCTCTGGGGGTCGCGGATGATGACGAACAGGCTGACCAGGTTGCGGTGGATAGACGCTATGATATGTTGCATGTAATCGTCAAGGGTGGTCCCGATGACCTTGGTTTCGCAGACATGCAAATGAGTATTTCGGAATTAGCGTGAATGTTCAGAGCATCCTCCCCAGTTGGTAGGCGATTGTGCAGCGTGAGGCAGTAGTGAACCGTGGGGATCTGGGCCGAATTACTTACGGATTATTTTCTCCTTAGCGCTTTGTCGCGATTCGATCCTAATCTGTCGTCGGCACATCCAGCCAAACCAGTCAAAATGATAGGTAAGCGATCCAAGGGCCATATAAAGGTCACGGTTCCCCGTTGTGTGGCCAGTTGCTTTGTCTAGCAGGTAGTAATAAAGGAGACGGATCCAGGTGTATTTTGAGTTGCCGTAGGACGCAAGTGCTGAAGCCTTATGTGGGGTATCTGGAGTGCCTGTTCTAAGCCGAATGACCGTTGAGAACAACTGCAGACCACGGTACTGGTTCATAAAGACTTCTAAAAAGAAAACACGATAGTGGTTGAATGCATTGACCATCGGCGAGATGGGGGCCTTTAGCATTAATGACAGCATTAGAGCGTGCCGGCTCAACCAAGTGCCCATCCGTCCCAACCTAGTATGGTTGGGAAAAAGAGAAGACTTAATTGGGGAAGCAGGGTCGCTGCATGACATTGCATGAGTTCGAATGTCATGGAACTTGCTAATCATTCGTGTGATTAGCGTTTTGCCTACCGAACGAATCATATGGGGCCTATTGAAGCTTGTGTGGCCTATTACGTTACCTTCGTGTTGACGGTAATCGTACAGCGGTTCCGGGATATAGCGGATAGAGCCATTCATGAACGCGGCCATTGCGATCCAGTGATCGTGGTATGCATCACTGACACGATTTGGAAACGGCAGGATGGTGTCGAGTAGGTTCTTTCCAAAGAGACATGCGGCGCCGGTGATGGTGTTGGCTGCCATAAGAACACGTAAATTGGTGTAGTTATTCTTCCTGCCTGTCCAGTAGGTGTTGGCGATTGTGGTGCCCTGTCCATCGACTAACCGCATATCGCTGTAAACGAGGGCCGTACCCTGCGTGAATACATTAGTCAAACGAGTTAGTTTTTCCGGGTACCAATAGTCGTCTTGGTCACACAATGCAATGTATTCTGTATCTGAAGTGACATAACTGAGGGCCCTTTCAAAGTTCTTATAGAAACCGACATTTTTTGAATGCAAGATCAATTGGAAGCGTTCGTCCCTGGCACAGAGGATCCGTATCTCAGATAAAACGTGATCGTCCGATGCATCATCGCAGACGATGCATCGCCAGTTTTCCCGTGTCTGACGCAGTAGAGAATCCAACTGAATCTTAAACAAGTCAATCTTCGGTTGGTACGTGGGCAAGCAGATAGTAATCATACCGCCTTGCCTGTGGTCCTCTTCACGGGCTAGTGGTTCTCGAACCTGTTCTGAACACGGAAGCGTCGTTTTACATATGAATCCTACTTCCTTAGTACCGTCTTCAAAGGTTGCGCGATAGGCGAACGAAATGTGGCGTTCAGTATTTGCGGAATGCAAAGTGAAATAACCCCAAAACCCGATATAAAGCGAATACTCTTCGCTCCCATTAGTCAATGAACCTCGTAGATCGCCCCGCCGTTCATTAAGGTACTGCATGTTTTGCCATGAATGATCAAAGCCGATCTCAAGTGACACCATTCGAGGCAACAGATTATTGATGTATCCCGAAAAGATGATGGCAGTCCCTGAGCCGACGGGTTCCCATTCGTCTGGGTACTGTTCAAAACTGACTCGTCGTTCCATCACCAGTGCTCAATGACCAAACAGTGTACTGTGGTCGAGGAAAAGCGTTAATTGTTATCGCGAAAGAGGTATTGTAGAGAGGATGCAATCTCGAAATCTTCTGAGTCCAGCGAGAGATTAATGTTGTAGTAGGGGTCTCCTTTAGAAAGCAGCAGTCTATGTCGTTGTTGAAAGCGCGCTACTTCCGTTTGAAACCGAGCGAGTTTCTCTGGTGTATCCTCATAACCGCGAGTGGCGGATTCAAGATGATAAGCCTGAGCGTTCGGGGTATAAACATTGAGGTATCCTGCTTCTAGAGCTCGGAGGCAAAAGTCAACGTCGTTGCACGCCGTTGCGAGCGAAGTATCGAAGCCCGAGAGGGCTTCGAAGACATGTCGGTCAAACATCATGAAGGCACCAGTGACCGCGCTAACATTTTGAATGAGACTGGCTCTATGGTAGTAGCCATCGTCACCGCTTGATCGGCCTTTGTGTGAATGACCAGCGTAGCCTCCAACGCCGAGAATAATACCGGCGTGTTGAATGGTTCCATTAGGGTAGAAAAGTTTTCCGCCGACAACCCCTACCTCCGGTCGTTGTGAATGTTGTAGAAGGGCGGCCAGCCAGTCCCATGAAATGATTTCAATATCATTGTTGACTGAGACGATATGTTTCCCCGCAGCATTCTCAAACCCAAGGTTCATCAGTTCGGAAAAGTTGAAAGGTTGATTGTGTTCGAGAAATCTTATCCGAGTGTCCTCTTCCACAAATTCTTGCATAAGAGAGAATGTGTCAGGTGAAGTACTGTTATTCGAGATCCCGATAACTTCGTAGTTATCGAATGTGGTCTTGTTTAGTATTGAGGTGATGCACCGTCGCAAAAGGTCAGCTTGATCCCGGAAAGGAATGATGATGGTGGTTTTTTGGTCTCGTTCCGCCCGAACGATTGTAAAGAAATGGGGGCGTCCTGCGCTTTTTACTATGCCATCGATATTTCTTCTTCTGAGAGTATCCGTCAGTGCATTTCTCGCGTTTTGTTCGGCAAGGGGTTTTGCCATGGGATCGAGACTGGTTGATGTGTCTGATTTTCTCCAATGGTAGAGAATTTTCGGAATGTGATGAATGGTTCTCTCTGGGTCGTCGGTAAGTCGCAGAAGGAGGTCGTAGTCCTGGGCGCCATCATACGCGCTACGCAATCCACCTAGGTTATCGATGAGTATTCGTCGGATTGCAACAAGGTGCGTGATGTAGTTATGCGATAAAAGCAAATCTGGAGAATAATCAGATTTAAAGTGGGGTGTTATGATCGATCCATCGAGGTCGATAAGGTCTTCATCAGAATAGACAATGTCTGCCTGAGTATTATTAATGGCAGCAACGACTTCGGTCAGAGCGTCTGATGTGAGGACATCGTCATGATCAAGAAAGACAATGTACTCCCCTGACGCCATACGCAGGGCTTCGTTAGTTGCTCCTGATATGTTTAACGGTGTGTGTAATTCACGAATCCGAATCTCTGGGCTTTCATATGCTCTGAGGGTTTGGATAACTTTAGGGTCTTCGGAGTAGTCGTCGACAATGCAGAGCTCCCAATTACCGTATGTTTGTTGTTTGACGGAGTCGATTGCGGCGTGAATCCAGGGGATATGGGGGTTGTGAACGGGCAGGACCACGCTGATCTTGGGTTGCATCGTTCGCGTGATGTGCGTGTGCGCCGGCGCAGAAAATGGGGCCAGGGAAGTGCCTAGGTCCAACGCTGTGGGTATTGGATCCCCGAGACCTCGCAATTGGGTATCCGTGTTGTTCCTAACGGGGACTGTGTCCGAATTCGAGTGGTTGGGAGTCGCCGACAGAAATCGACGGGGGAGAAAGTAAAGCAGGAATCCCTTAACCCTTTCTGCTGTGCGCATGACCCTAGATTGCCGGATTAATTGAATGTCATCAATCAGTCGATTGATGTTTTCTTTGTGCTGAGCGAGTTCGCGTGCTAGTCGGGCATTTTCGTGTAGAAGTGTGCTCCTAATCAGTCGAAATTCGGACGAGAGCACCCAGTCCATTTCTATTGTTACCGCTATCGTCAGGGTGTTGCCAATTCGGAATCTCGGGTCACGGACCTGCCACGTTAAGCTGGCTTCCGATGTATTGACTAAAAAAACTTCTTCTTTCTGATCGATACCGTAGATCAATCCATCGAGTTGTGCACCCTGGGCAATACTCTTTCCGCCGTGCAGTGCATGCAAAACAGTTTCGTTATCAGGTTCTATTAGCGATGTTGTAATAGAGTGAAGGCGGCAGTAACCGTTTGTCGTGCCGGGGATAAAACGTATATCAAGAGTTTCAGCGCCGTAATACGGGAAACAGAATTTGATGCTCTGATGAGCCACTCCGAACGCGAATTCGGCGGTCTTGTACCGGGCAGACTCAAAACGGGAACCCTTTTTAGTCCAAAAAAGTCGGGCTTGTTGCGTATCTGGATAGACTCGTTGTTGGAGAGCGTATTCAGTAGAAGGGCCGGGCCGTTCTGTATGCACGGTGTTCTGCAAGCTTTCTTCTAGTTCAGAAAATAGCGTGAGGTTAAGTTTGGCATTTAGGCCAAGATGTCCGAAACAACGGGAGATTACATCGCCAATGGTAAGTTCTGGAATGTTCCTATAAATTAGGCGAATTATCCGCTGTCTGGTTTGTAAGAAATAAAATAACCCGCGGAACAGGATGAACTCAGGCGTTAAAGCAGACGTAGTTTGCCATTCAAGATCGAAAGGTTTAAGACTTCCGTTCGGCATGACCATAATGTTCATTGGCGTTAGATCAATCAGGTTGCGTTGTTCGAGAGCGTCTAAAAACGTCGTCTCGATGAAAGCATAGTAGGGTTTCATCAACGACAAGAACGTGGCTTCAGATGATTTAATTCTAAGATGCATCTCCCATTGATTTGCAAGTGGAATCCCGGCGTGGAAAGGCTCCTCTAATGGAACAAGGTGAATCAGTTTTTCAGAGTTTGTTGCTCGTGTGCTGGGATCGATAAGGCGTTTGTTTGTTAATTCCCTTCCGCGGAGTTTCTCTGTGAGTGTTCTGTATTGCGGTTGCCTTTGTAGGTTAGATACGTGGATAAAATCGCGATTGGCGATTTCGCGCGCACTATTAGCATGATTGGCGGCAACGATAAGGAAGGAATCTGCAAAGTCGCCGAGCCGGTTGGCTTGTCCCATTGTTTCCCAGAACGGGATATCTCCAGGGTCGGCGATTAATCCGTGGTAGTCCCGCGGGCGACTGGTTGTTACGTGACTCCATGATTGTGGGTGTTCCTGAACATAGTGGTCTGAGAGCACCTGTTCGGGTAATTTGTAGTCGGGGAACGGGTACAGGAACTCGTATGCCAGATCGCATTTCGAGAACAAATCTTCCCAAGTCGTTTTTGAGTACGTTTTTATACCAGCGAAGTGAGGGTAATCATGAATGCCTTCATAGGCGAGACCATAATGATCCTCACCCGCGCCAAAGAGATACTTAAACCCGAGGCGATTCTCTATGGCAATAACAATGGCACCGTCCGGACGAAGCGCTTTTTTCGCTTTCTCCAATAGGTGTAATACGGCTTCCTCAGGGGATTGTTCTATACCAGAGAAGCGTTGGGCGTACTCTAGAACCCCGATGAAGCAAACCAGGCCGTAACGTTTGTCTGGCAATGAAAGGTCGTTGACATTGATGGCGTGGACCTCAACGTTTTCTAGATCCGCACAGCGCAATCGAGCGATACAGGCGCGGTCGTAACTGCCTTCAACGGCATCTACATCAAGATTTAGTTCGCCAAGATATCGGGTAATGGCACCACACCCCGCACCAATCTCTAGGATAGGTCCACGGCCATCGAGGTTAAGCGCCCGCAGCAGGTTTGATCGAAGTGGGGAAAGGTGATATTCCGATGACCAGTCCCGAATCTGGCTAGCAAGTTCCGTCGACAATGATCTTCGATCGACCGCCTGCGTAATGGTTTGTGCGATATAGCTCTCTGCTTCTTCGCCGTCGGAATATCCGAAAGATGCATCGGGATCTTTGATCCACACGCCAGACGGCGCCTGGTGGAGGCGATTATGATTCGCGAGATGACGTGGCAAATTCATACGATACCGTTTGTCATCGCCCAGAAGAAGCGCCCGGAGGACATATTAACATGTTGATATATTGTACAATTAAGTGCCCGGGTTGGCTTCGCTGAATGAAGGCGTTATTGCTTAGCGCCAAGTGCCATTGAACCGAGATCGGGCTCCCAGATTTTCGTGAGAGGTGGCGTGGCCGGGACCGAGTCCAAAATAATGCGTCATGGTGAGCGGGTTGGCGTCATTGTGGTTAATTGGAACGCTGGTGATTTACTTCTATCGTGTGTGGAGTCTATTGCTGGACAGACTATTGCGCCTGAGCGAGTATTGATTGTTGACAATGCAAGTACAGACAACTCCTTAGGTGATCTAGAGGAGCGATTTCCGAAGTTTGAAGTTTTGCGTCAGCCGGTTAATAGAGGCTTTGCCTGCGCCAACAATATCGCTATTGACAGGCTTGTTGATGTCGATTGGGTCGCTTTGCTTAATCCTGATGCTATCGCACACCCCGATTGGTTGGAGAATCTTTTAGCCAGTGCCAGGCAATACCCCACAGTCGTGTCGTTTGGGTCGAAAATGTTGCGGCCAGGAAGTGACGTGCTTGATGGGACAGGTGATGTCTATCATGTGTCAGGTTTAGCATGGCGACGGGATCATGGTTCAAAGGATACCCGGGTCCACCATAGAGCGGATCAAATCTTTTCACCTTGTGGCGCTGCGGCATTTTACCGGCGCGATGCGTTGAAAACAGTGGGCGGATTTGACTCACGGTTTTTCTGCTACATGGAAGATGTTGATCTCGGATTCCGCCTGCGACTGCTTGGACACCAATCGCTTTATGTGCCGAGTGCGGTGGTTGAGCATGTCGGTTCAGGAATAACGGGTCGTCGGAGTGATTTCTCGGTCTATTTTGGTCACCGCAACCTGGTCTGGACGTACTTTAAGAATATGCCCTCAGCGCTTCTCTATCGCTATCTATTGCTCCATCTAGTGGTTAACACAATGGCGATCGCGCGCTATACCCGGCGCGGCCAGGGCGGTGTAGTGCTCAAAGCCAAACGGGATGGGTTCGGTGGGCTAAAGGCAATGCTTCGCAGTCGACGAGAAGTTCAGTTAAGTCGAATCGTTTCAAATTCTGAGCTTCTGCAATCCATGTCGACAGGTTACTCCGCACTAGTCGGGCGATAGGTGTCATCAGTGGCTGACGTTGCGGTGGTTATCGTTAATTACAATAGCGGTGCTTTTCTTAAGCAGTGTCTACTCGGGTTACGGCAATCGACTATTCCGCTTGAAATTGTAGTGGTTGATAATGGATCAATTGATGGGAGCGCTGAATTTCTTGGTAAAGCTAACGGAGTATCTGATTGCCAGCTAATTAGAAATGTAACAAACCAGGGGTTTGCGGTAGCGGTAAATCAGGGTATCCAGTCGACGACAGCGGAAGATGTTTTGTTGCTGAACCCAGATTGTATTATCCAGCCGCATAGCATTGCCAGGTTGAAGTTGGCAATGCAGCGCGAGGAGTGTGGTGCTGCTGGCGGGCTCGTTTTTGGTTTTGATGGGCGTGAACAGGCGGGTTGCCGGCGTCGCGATCCGACGTTGGCTCGCAGCGTTGTTAAGCTCTTGGGAAAGTTGGGCATATGGTTTGGCTTACAGGGGGTTGACCTAACGATGGAGTCACTTCCCAAAAGCCCCATTCAAGTCGATGCCGTGTCGGGGGCTTTCATGATGATCCATCGTGAGTCATTGGATGCGGTGGGTGGTATGGACGAGGGTTATTTCCTTCATTTTGAGGACCTCGATTTATGTCGGCGGCTGCGCAATGCGGGTATGTCGATTCTGTTTGTTCCGACTGTTTCAGTTTTACATCGCCAAGGGGCTTCTAGTCGTGAGCGGCCTTTCAGAGTTGAATGGCATAAACATCTAGGGATGTGTCGGTATCGTTTGAAATTCTCACAAGTGTCGCAAATTGGTCACTGGCTATTTCGACTATTCGTTGGTGTCCATTTTATTTGGCGCGTGTGTTGCCTTGTTTTGGGAGGTGGCCGGAAAACCAAGATGCCTGCGAGTGGGAGAGTGGCGTCGGTGCTAACGACAACGAGTTCTGGGACGGTTGTATTGGGCGGGCGGAACGATGTAGCCGAATATGTGGTGCCGCGCTTATCTGGCTTGGCGCGTTCGGTTCTGGTGCTGAGTCGAGCTCGAGAGAGGACCTTGTTCTGTCGTAATGCGGTAATGCTCCATCCGGAGTATCTCGGCAAGGTGCCTGACGATGATTTGCCACTTTTGGAGGATGTGATCTGTACGATGCCGATCTGGCATCTGTCAAAATACGAAGGGGCGTTGCTCCGGTGTGGGGTGCGAAGGTTGGTTGCATTTAGTTCAACCAGCATTACGACGAAGTTAGATAGTATGGATCAAAAGGAAAAGCACGTCGTAAGGCGCCTGCAAGAAGGAGAACGTTGGCTCGAATCATTTGGCCGTTCAAATAATGTGGCTTGCTTGATCGTTCGACCGACAATAATTTATGGCGGACACTTTAATCGTAGCATTCGGCTCGTTCAAAATATGATCCGGACATTGGGAGTTTTCCCATTTGATATTCCTGAAGAGGGTGCCCGTCAGCCAATTCACGCAGATGATCTTTCCCAGATGGCTGTCGGCTGGATCAACTCGAAGGTGACAGGAGTCGAGATAGTCAGCGTTGCAGGGCGCGATGCGCTGTCTAATAGGGCATTGATGGAGCTTCTGTTCCGGTCAGTTGGGCGTAAACTGCGTATGCTTCCTGTGCGGGCAAGGTATGTACAGATTATCCTGCAGTGCGGATCATGGGTGTTTCGCGGCCTGCTACCTTCACCGGCGGCGATAGACCGTTTAGCGGTTGATCTTGGACAGTCGAATGACGAGGCAATCGAAAAAGTGGATTTTTCGGCCCGTTCTTTCACGCCGTAGAAGCTCTTAGGTCAAGCCCCAATCATGCCTAGTGCAAACGAAATAGACCGATGAGTGATTATGCTATCGGCCTGTTGGTTCTGGCCGCGGCGGGTGGAATAACTTATCTGTTGGTGCGGTGGCTGTTGATGGGAAACCAAAAGCTCCTAGCCGTCGACTGCCCCAATGAACGGAGCCTTCATACTCGAGTGGTTCCCCGCGGTGGAGGTTTGGCTATCGTAGGCGTCATTGTATTGCTTTGGGTGACTCTCAGTGTGGTGAGCGGTGATCAACAACTGATACATGTCATTTTGTTCGGTGGGTTGGTGGCGGTTTGCGGGGTTGGGTTCGCCGACGACCGTGACAGGATCTCAGCCATCGGTCGTCTTATCATTGAGTTGCTAATAGCGTTGCTGGTTGTGTTGAGCATAGGCGGGCCATTGACGTTCTCTGCCGGCGGTCTACAGGTGCCGATTCCTGGTTGGTTAGGCATCACATGTGCTGCATTGGGTATCGTATGGATGACGAATCTTTATAATTTTATGGATGGCGCCGACGGTATGGTGGCCGGTCCGAGTGCGATGGTTGCGCTCTGTCTTGCAGTATGGTTTCTTAACGTGGAAGATTTTATTTTCTTCTACCTTAATTTGGGAGTAGCCGGGAGTTGTGTGGGATTTCTCATTCTTAACTGGTCTCCAGCGAAAATCTTCATGGGCGATGTTGGCAGTTTGGCGCTGGGCTATTACTTTGCGGTGATGGCGTTGATCGGAGTGGTGGAGCATGATCTATCCATAGGTGCGTTCATCATTCTTTACGGTCTTTTCTTGGTCGATACGAGTGTGACCTTATTTCGGCGGATGATGACAGGAAAGCGTTGGTGGGAGGCACATACGGAACACTACTATCAACGAGCGATCCGCGCGGGTTTTACTCATGCACAGGTTGCCGCTGGTGCGATTATGCTCACTGCGTTGGCGGTGGTTTTTGCGTCGATTGAGGCGTTGGGCGCGACATCCAATGGAATTCCTTTCCTTCTGTTCGGGGTGTTGATTTTAATAGTGGGGCGTGCGCTGTCGCGCCCAGGTATTAGGGGGGATCTAACGCGAGATCGCTCGCGTTAGAAAAAGAACTATGTTCAAAGCTCAGTTGCATTACCTCATCGCGCGTCGTTTCGTGTTATTGCACGACTTGAGTATGGTGGGGGTCGCGTGGATCGGGGCCTATTGGTTACGATTTAATCTTTATCAGATACCCGAACCGTTCAACACGCAAGCGTATAACGCACTGCCGCTGGTCTGTGTGTTACAGCTTGTGGTGTTGATTTTGTTTGGAGTACACCGCGGGGCGTGGCGATTCACCTCTACGCACGATTTAATGACCGTAATCAAGGGCGCTATTTTTGGTGCGGCGGGGATCGCTGGTGCCATTTTTCTAGCTACACGCTTGGCCGCGGTGCCCCGCGCAGTTCTGCCAATGTATGCCGTTCTCTTGGTCGGGTTATTGTGTGGACCCCGGCTACTTTATCGCTTGTTCAGAGAACGAGAGATCAGCAAAGTCGGTGATAAAAGGGTATTGGTGGTGGGCGCAGGTGTTGCCGGTGACATGCTGGTGCGTGATTTTAAAAGAGCGCGACCACGGATCTATGAGCCAGTGGCTTTTGTGGATGATGATGCACAAAAACACGGTCGGGAGATACACGGATTGCGAGTGCTGGGTGCGGCCTCGGAAATTCCAATGTTGGTTGATAGGCTCAATATCGATCTAGTATTGCTGGCGATTCCAAGCGCTACGGCCGGTGAGATGCGCCGGGCCGTCGAATATTGCGAAGAAGCGGGTGCGCCATTTCGAACCCTACCGAAGGTGACTGACATTATTGATGGTGCAGCGACCGTTAGAGATCTGCGTGATGTGGAATTGGATGATTTGCTTGGTCGTCAACCGATAGAACTCGATTGGTCCGGGATTGAGGCAGGCCTGTCTGGCAAACGGGTTTTGATCACCGGATCGGGTGGTTCGATCGGTAGTGAGTTGTCTCGTCAAGTGCTACGGGCCGGTCCTGCCCAACTAATACTGTTTGAAAAAAACGAATTTAATCTCTATATGATTAAGCGGGTACTCGAACAGGAGACAGACGACGTGGAGGTGGTCGCGCTATTGGGAGATGTTTGTGACCATGCGGCAGTTTCCCATTTATTTAAACGTTACAAACCCGAGGTGGTCTTTCACGCGGCGGCCTATAAGCATGTGCCTTTATTGCAGAGGCAGGCGCGGGAGACGATGAAAAATAATGTGATCGGAACACGCATAGTTGCTGCACTGGCGGCCGATTATTCGATTGAGTCATTCGTTTTGATATCAACGGATAAAGCCGTTAACCCCAGTAGCATGATGGGGGCAAGTAAGCG
>Ga0302132_10000887_pt1 | contig 17093 bp, 17 predicted proteins | sample CB9_321_MG_FD_203113 | JGI IMG/M metagenome (GOLD analysis project Ga0302132, IMG submission 203113) | Marine microbial communities from Western Arctic Ocean, Canada - CB9_32.1 | ecosystem: Environmental > Aquatic > Marine > Oceanic | place: Canada: Western Arctic Ocean | collected 2017-09-19
GAGGATTGTAGGAATAGAGCCATTCGTTGCGGTCATCGCCTTCATTACGACTGGCGAAAGCCGCACGAATTTCTTCCACACTATCGAGATGGAAAAGTTTCTTATTCGCATCTGAGGTTTCAACGACCCGCGCTGTCCGGTCTATTCGGTTACCCTCATATAGCTTCAGCGCATCGACCAAATCATCACGCTGTTGCAACGCCCGCATCAGGACCGCGCCATCCTCAATCGCCATCGCCGCGCCTTGAGCCAGATATGGGATCGTTGCATGCGCCGCATCACCTAAAATCGTTGCCCGCTTTGTGCTCCAGAAATCGAGCCGCGGCCTTTTGAACATTGACCAGCGATAGCAGGCATCGCGGTCTACCATATCGATTATGGTCTGAACCTTGTCATTCCAGCCTTCAAAATCAGATTTGAACTTTTCCCATGAAAATTTGGCGGTCCAGCTTTCATCGGGCTCATCATCGGCTTCAACCGCACCTACGAAATTCAGGATTTCGCCGCCACGAATATAATAACAAACGGCATGACGGCCGGGGCCCATCCATACGGACATGACTTCTTCGATAAAATTCGGCGGTAAATCCTTAGTCGGAACAGTAACCCGCCAAGCGGCGTCACCGGTATAGACAGCCTGCACCGGTCCGCAAATCTGATCCCGGATAGCAGATTTCACACCATCCGCGCCGATCAATAGATCTCCAGATGCTGACGACCCATCGGCAAAATTCAGGGTGACGCTGTCCTCATTCTCGACAAACCCGGTCGCCCTTTTATCAAGATGAATGCAGCCGGGACTAAGCTCCCGCACACGCGCCACCAAAAGATCATGAAAATCCGCGCGATGCGCTTGATTATAGGGCGCCTTGTGCAAAGCCTGATGTTCGTCCGCTAGAGAGAATGTCTGAATTACTTCTGCCGTATCGAAAAGCCGAAAAACATAGGCACCGGGACGCACTGATATTGCCGAAACTGCTTCGCCGACGCCTATATGATTGAGCACATGCATGGCATTAGCGCTGAGCTGGATACCAGCCCCAATCTCACCTAGCTGCGGTGCCTGCTCATAGATCTGAACATCGTGCCCATCCTGTATGAGGCACGCCGCAGCCGACAGCCCGCCAAGGCCGGCCCCTGCTATTATAATCTTTTGCTTAGACAACGCTGACACGTACTTCAATTTCCCAACACGATGCAAAGTGTTGTGCCATATTTAGACGTATGATCCTACCCTGCATGTAATATCATATGAGCGTTTTCTTAATTCAGATATGTTTGTAATCACACTTCGTAAAAAATTCGCCTGCATCACAGCACTAAATCAAAGGGTCGTATGACCATTGCAGTAACCCCTGACGTTGGCGTGGGCGGCAAAATATATCACCAGGATCACAGTTGGCTTTGATCTGACCAGCATGTCTGGCAAAGGCCTTCCACCTTTTGATCTGAATAGTGTCAATTTCGTACAACCGGCGGCCCAGGTAATAGCGGCAATACCACTGAAACCAACCTCGCGGATCAGGCCCATAAATCCAGCCCTTATCGCGCCAAACAGACAATGGCTGCCGACTTTTTATACCAAAATAATTGAGGTGGAGATCCGGTGTGTCGGAAATTTTCGCGTTTCGGTACCAAGAGGACGGAAACTCTTTCACACAATCGTTGCAGTATTTGCCCTCAAAGACACCCATCTCCAGCATCTCTTGGGGTGTAAAGGCTGGCTTAAAATCATCAGCAAAGCCTTTTCCTGCGGGCGCGACGAGCTCATAGCTATAGCCGGACTGCATCTTGTCCTGGACGACAATGATATCCCCGACTGCCATTACTAAGCCTGTTCAGTATCAAACGATATGGATGTGCCAAGGAAGAATGGGGCGAGTGATGGGGATCGAACCCACGACCTCTAGATCCACAATCTAGCGCTCTAACCGACTGAGCTACACCCGCCATCGTCAAGGCCGTTTTCTTTAGACCCGACACAAAGAGCCGTCAACCGCCGAAATGACTTCTCAGCCGGTCCAACGCTTCATGCAATGTACTTTCTTCTTTGCAGAAACAAAAACGGGCGAAATGTTCGACACCACCGCCCTGATAAAATGCGCCTACCGGGACAGCTGCAACGCGCGCTTCTGTAGTGATATGTCGGCAGAACTCTTCGTCGTTGCCCGTAAAGCCAAGCGGTCGAAAATCGGTGGTCAAAAAATAACTTCCCTGGCAATGCATGACCTCAAATCCGATCTCCTTAAGCCCATCAGTCAGAAGATCACGACACTTCTGAAGATCATCTGATAACGAATTGAAATAACTGTCTTCTTTGGAAAGGCCAAACGCTACTGCGGCTTGCAAATTCGGTGGTGTTGTGAAGGTCAGAAACTGATGTGCTTTAGCAATCGGCGCCAATAATTCCGGGCAGGCCGTAATGTAACCCACCTTCCACCCGGTGAGCGAAAATGTCTTCCCGGCGGAGCCGATTCGAATGCAGCGATCGCGCATTCCTGTCAACGTCATCAAAGGCACATGCTGCAGACCATCAAACAGCAGGTGCTCATAGACCTCGTCACAGATGGCATAAGCATCGTGTTTTTCCATCAACTGCGCGATCACAGCCAGCTCGTCCCTCGAAAAAACCTTGGAACACGGGTTCATCGGCGTATTCAATAAGATCAGCTTGGTTTTATCACTGAAAGCTTCAGCCAGTGCAACTTCCGGCAATTCCCAGCCAGGTGGTTCCAGACGAACCAGTTTGGCAATCCCCCCTGCCCGCTGAACGATGGGCAAATAGGAATCGTATAAAGGTTCAATCAGAACGACCTCGTCACCGGGCTCAATCATCGCAAAAAGGCTGGACGCAAGAGCTTCTGTTCCGCCAGAGGTGACCATGACTTCCGTGGGCCAATCAATATCGAGGCCATAGAACCGTTTATTGATATTCGCGACGGCTTCCCGTAACGGCGGGATCCCCATCATTGCGGGGTATTGATTAAGGCCGTTTTCGAGATAATCTGTTGCTGCCGCCACCACATCAGGTGGACCGTTTCCATCGGGAAAGCCCTGCCCCAGGTTAATCGCGTCATGTTCTTGAGCCAGGCGCGACATAACTTCAAAAATTGTTGTCCCATAGGATGACAGGACTGAATTGGCTAATTTCACGCGCCTTACTCCAGTTTTCTTTGTTGATTGAATTTAGCACGTCCTCCGCTTGTGACGAAAGAGAACCATGATTATCAATGCCACGTGGTCAAAATTTAGTCAGATTGCCTAATAACTAGGCAGATCCAAGAACATGGAAATCAATCAACATAAAGATAATAAAGCAAAAACAATGCATTACCAAAAATCTACACTTGGCATGGAACATGCAATACTTAGATTAGGCCGCAATGAATGCTTATCGCGGCACTTGGAACTATGGGCACAGGATTACTACATGAAGAAAATCGAGGCGATCATAAAGCCTTTCAAATTGGATGAAGTGAAGGAAGCCCTTCATGAAGTCGGTGTAAAAGGCCTCACAGTCATTGAAGCCAAAGGGTTCGGACGGCAAAAAGGCCATACTGAGCTCTATCGAGGTGCCGAGTATGTGGTGGACTTCCTCCCGAAAGTAAAAGTCGAAGTCGTGGTTGATGACAATTTGCTAGAGCGCTCAGTTGAAGCCATTCAGCAAGCCGCGTATACCGGGCGAATTGGCGACGGCAAGATATTCGTATCAACAATTGACGAAGCGATTCGCATTCGGACAAACGAAAAAGGCAACGAGGCGATCTAATCAATCGTCCACATAAATCAATAAGTCAGACGACAGAAAGAATAGGACAAGTCAGATGAGTGACAGCAAAACCGTATTGGAAATGATCGACGCGCACGACGTTCAGTATGTCGACCTCCGTTTTACCGACCCGCGCGGCAAGTGGCACCACACCGCACAGCACGTATCCACGATTAACGACGATTTCTTTGAAAACGGCATTATGTTCGACGGATCGTCCATTGCCGGCTGGAAAGCCATCAATGAATCAGACATGACCCTGATGCCCGACTGCTCAACCGCCGTCATGGATCCTTTTACGGCACAGCCACAGATGATCATTTTCTGCGACGTGCATGAGCCTTCAACTGGCCAGGCATATGGCCGCTGCCCCCGCTCCGTCGCGAAGAAAGCACTGGCTTACATGGGCGCAGCGGGCATTGGTGACACGGCATTTTTCGGCCCTGAAGCTGAGTTCTTTGTCTTTGATGACGTCCGCTATGAATGCAGCATGGACCGGTCCTTCTACGAAATAGACAGCGACGAAGGCCCTTACAACTCTGGTGAACCTATTGAGGGTGGCAATACCGGCCATCGCCCCGTTGTTAAAGGCGGCTATTTCCCGGTTCCTCCGGTCGATTCAGGCACCGACCTGCGCGCCGAAATGGTCACCACCATGATCCAGATGGGCCTCGACATGGAGAAACATCATCACGAAGTTGCTCCGAGCCAGCATGAATTGGGCATTAAGTTCGACACGCTGATTGGATCCGCAGACAGTATGCAGATCTATAAATATTGCGTGCACATGGTTGCGCATCAATATGGCAAGACTGCCACGTTTATGCCGAAACCAATCGCGGGCGATAATGGCTCTGGTATGCACACCCATCAGTCGATCTGGAAAGACGGCAAGCCACTCTTTGCTGGTTCTGGTTATGCAGATCTCTCCGAGACTGCTCTGCACTACATCGGTGGGATCATCAAGCATGCGCGAGCAATCAACTGTTTCGCTAATGCCTCGACCAACAGCTACAAGCGTTTGGTCCCGGGCTTTGAAGCACCGGTATTGCTGGCTTACTCAGCCCGTAACCGCTCGGCATCTTGTCGGATTCCTTACGCGACCAGCCCGAATGGCAAACGTGTCGAAGTTCGGTTCCCTGACGCAACGGCCAACCCCTACCTCGCCTTCACAGCGATGCTCATGGCTGGCCTTGACGGTATTGAGAACAAGATTCATCCGGGCGACCCGATGGATAAAGATCTCTATGACCTACCGCCAGAAGAACTCCAAGGCGTTCCAACCGTCGCCAGTTCCCTGCGCCAGGCCATGGAATGTCTGGATGCCGACCGCGACTTCCTCAAGAAGGGTGACGTCATGTCTGACGACATGATCGACGGCTACATTGCTCTCAAGGAAGAAGAAGTTCTTACCTATGATCAGGCGCCACATCCTATTGAATACTCAATGTATTACAGCGTCTAATCAGCCAATAACAAATGTCTCTCGGGCCGATAACGGTCCGGGAGACATCTTCAATGCCTTGGAACCGACCGCCCCGGGCATATGTTGAACGATGACGTTAGGCTTACCGGGGATATGTCTTCCCAAATGCTTGGAAAACGTTTGTGAATACTGATTATACGTGCCGCCAGGACCATAGGGCACTGTTATCTTGAGGTCTTACCGGCGAAATAACCGTCCTTGGCAACGCCCTGCGGGACTGCGGCAGAAATCGTAACTGCTGCGCATAACGCCACGGTCAAACCCGTTTTTTTGAAAAGCTGACATGAATCTTCGCCCTGTTATCTATCCAGTTATCTGGATTTTTTTCAAATAATTAGAAGCACATAATCACGCTAGATTCATTGAGACACAAGATTCACCTGAAACTTAATACGGAATTAGGGTCTCACTGTTTCCACAATTTCTCACCTGGGAGCGGTCGCGATGCGCCGCCTTCGGTAATGGCAACAAACGTAAACTCCCCTTCCGTCACCTTAAATTGATCTGTTTCGATCCGGCGCCTGACCCAGACCTCAACTTTCGTAGCGATCGAAGAGGTCCCTGTTCTTATAATTTCTGCATAGCAACTCACCACATCGCCGATAGCGACCGGACGATGAAATTCGATCTTATCCACCGCCACTGTTGCAACACGCCCGCGTGCCCTCTGGTAAGCGACGTTCGCACCCGCCATATCCATCATAGACATCAGCCAGCCGCCAAAAACATCCCCGCTAGGATTGGTATCGGCAGGCATCGCTATAATACGGATCGATGGCTCGGTCTTAGGCGGCAAACTCGTGTCTGACATAGAATATTCCTGTGATTTACAACATGTTGTTGTTGAATATAGGCCATATACTGCATACTGTCCCTCACGTTCGAAAACAGTAGTTGGTGAGTGAAATAGATGGCGGCGTCCCCCAAACAAGCATCGGAGAAAGCGAACAGCTATTCAGCACAAGACATCGAGGTGCTCGAAGGGCTGGAGCCCGTTAGACGACGTCCCGCAATGTATATTGGCGGCAGCGATGAACGCGCGATGCATCATCTTGCCGCAGAATTGCTCGACAATTCTATGGACGAAGCTGTTGCCGGCCATGCGAACTGGATCGAATTTGAGCTCGCGTCAGAAGGAACTGTAACCATCCGCGATAACGGGCGCGGTATTCCGGTCGACTCTCACCCAAAATTCAAAGACAAGTCGGCTCTGGAAGTCGTTATGACGACCCTGCATTCGGGCGGAAAATTTAGCAACAAAGTCTATGACACTTCCGGCGGACTGCATGGAGTTGGGCTCTCCGTCGTGAATGCTTTGTCTGACCAAATGACCGTCGAAGTGGCCCGCGACAAGATACTCTACGTCCAGGAATACTCAAAAGGCGCGCCGCTCGGAAAACTAGAGAATAAGGGCCCTGTCCGGCGACGCGGGACGACCGTTAAGTTCCATCCTGATCCAGAAATATTCGGTGCGAAGTCACGTTTCCGCCCCAACATGCTATTCAAATTGGCGCGCTCTAAAGCGTATCTCTACAAGGGTGTCAAAATTAGATGGTCCTGCGCCCCTGATTTGATTGGGGATAAAGACGATACCCCGGAAAAAACAACATTACATTTCCCCGGAGGCCTCAGCGATTATCTCGCCACACGTTTGGATGGCCGCGATACAATCATCGACAATGCATTTTCTGGCGAAGCCAAACTCACCGGCAAAGGTGGTCGCGTCGAGTGGGCACTTGCCTGGCCTGAAGACGGCGAAGGCTCCTTGGTTTCCTATTGTAATACGGTCCCTACTCCTGAAGGAGGAACCCACGAGGCGGGCCTTCGGACAGCGCTTACCAAAGGGCTCAAGACCTACGCCGAACTCGCCGGCAATAAGCGCGGAAGCATCATTACGAGTGATGATGTCGTTGGCGGCGCTTGGGGCGTCCTTTCAGTATTTGTTCCAGACCCGGAATTTCAAGGACAAACCAAAGAGAGGCTGACAACGACCAATGTTGCCCGCAACGTCGAGAGCCCACTAAAGGATCATTTCGATCATTTTCTCTCCGGCGATCCGGCAGCAGCCAATATCCTCCTCGAACGCGTGATTGAACGGGCAGATGACCGGCTTAAACGGCGGCAGGCTAAAGAAACCGCCCGTAAATCCGCTACGAGAAGGCTCAGGCTACCCGGAAAGCTTGCGGACTGCGCCAAAGGCTCTTCGGAAGGCACTGAATTATTTCTGGTGGAGGGAGATTCCGCCGGCGGTTCTGCAAAATCAGCGCGCAACCGAAAAACCCAAGCGATCCTGCCCCTCCGCGGCAAAATTTTAAACGTTGCGAGTGCAACGGCAGACAAGCTACGTGCCAATCAAGAACTCAGTGACATGATCCTGGCGTTAGGATGCGGAACGGGTGCCTCCTATGACGACGAAAAACTCCGTTACGAGCGCGTCATAATCATGACCGATGCCGATGTCGACGGCGCCCATATTGCTTCGCTTCTTATGACCTTCTTCTTCCGAGAGATGCCCAAACTCATCGAAAACGGTCACCTTTTTCTCGCCCTGCCACCGCTCTTCCGAATTAGTCAGGGCGCCCTGACAATGTACGCCAAAGATGAGGCTCATCGGGAAGAGCTTGAGAAAGAACACTTCACCGGTAGAGGCCGAATTGAGGTCAGCCGTTTTAAGGGTTTGGGCGAAATGCCGGCGAAGCAGCTCAAAGATACGACCATGGACCCCACCAAGCGTAATCTTGTTCGGGTAACCATCCCAAACATCGATACCGGCTCCGATGCCAAAGATGTCGAACAAACAGAAACACTTGTCGAAGATTTGATGGGCCGCAAGCCGGAGCGACGGCTTGCTTTTATCCAAAAAAATGCCCAATCCGTGCAAGGATTGGACGTCTGAGCAACGCCCCCCTTGTGCGGCAGTCTGGCTATAACAATCTGTAAACTATTCTTTTACGGGCGCTATACGAATATTTGACAGGGTGTTGCGAATAACGCCGCATTTTGATGGACTAGGATATCTAGGCCGATTAGATCCTCAATCGCATTTAGGACAGTTTCGCGGGTCACCATCTCGTAGATAAACGGCAATAACAGGCACGCTTTGGTGCGTTGAACGCCGTAAATTGGTCTGCCTTGTTTCTTTTCGGAGGCTTTGAGCTCTTTGAGAATGTCCACAGCATCATTCTTCGACATCACGCGGATCGGTGACACATATCCGTCCCGTTTATATTGCTGAACCTGGTCTTCGTTTAAGAGCTTGGGGATCGTCTCACCATTCTAACCAAGACGCCAAGCCGTCTGGTTACCGCATTCGATAGATTTTTGACGATAGAGCTCAACGGATTTTTCCTGTCGTTCAATCGTTGCCGGATCATCATGTGCAACAGGCGGCAGCTCATTCGGCAAATAATGGCCATAATCATCTTTACCACGTACCAGCATCGCCGTTGCCTTGAGTTCCGTCGTCTGTTTCACATGTGGTGGTACATAACCTGCTGAAAGCCCCATGCGCCGATCCGTGCCGTGGTTGGGTTTTGAACTATGAACAAGACAGACATGATGGAACGACATCTCCCCCGGACGTAGATGCAAAGAGACCGCATCTGCCTCATCGAATTCGTAAAGCGTGTTTTGCCCGCTCGCCAAAAGGTTCTCTTCACTCCGTTCTGTGTACTCCACAGGATAAGAGCCGCCTTTATGGGAACCCGGAACAACCTGAATACAACCCGATATGTCATCGACGACTGTCAACGCCACCCAGGCACTTAGCAGCGCCCAGGGATCCATACCGTAATAGGTCGCATCCTGATGCCAGCTAACGTATGAGCCAGATTCCGGCTCTTTAAACCAAGTACCGTGCTGGTAGCATAAAATGTCCGGTCCCATAACGTCTTCGACCGCGTCAAGAATTTCTGGCCGCATCACGAGATCATAGGCCCACGGAAATCGCAAAAATGCTTTGGTTTTTTGCGTGCCGTGAATGGGTTCACCTTGGGATGCTTCAAACACCTCAATTTTAGACCGAAGCGAGATTGCCTCTTCTTCTGGCATAACCCGTACCGGAGAAACAAATCCATCACGATGGTATTGCTCTACTTGCTGGTCAGTTAGAAATTTGGGCATTAGGTCCTGCGTGCTATTGAAAAATAAGAAGTAAGTAGTTTTTACTATTTTACTGCATTGGCGTCACGACGTTTGACTTCTGTCGATTTTACCCGCACATAAGGGCTGGGTATCCCTAAATATATGTAATTACGCACACCGTATGACCTTTGATGACATCGGGCTGAGCCCGGAAATACTGCGCGCCATTAGTGACGCAGGTTATGAGACCCCGACACCGATCCAGGAACAGGCGATTCCCTCTGTCCTGATGGGCCGTGATGTACTGGGCTGCGCACAAACAGGCACGGGTAAAACCGCGTCTTTCACTCTGCCGATGATCGAGATTTTGGCAAGCGGTCGAAGCCGGGCACGAATGGCCCGGAGCTTAATCATCACGCCGACACGTGAACTGGCCACCCAGATCGCCGAGAACTTCGAGACCTACGGCAAGTACCATAAGCTTACGATGGCATTGCTTATTGGCGGAGTTTCCTTTGTCGAACAGAACGCGAAGCTTGATCGCGGCGTCGATGTCCTGATCGCAACGCCCGGCCGCCTATTGGACCACTTCGAACGGGGCCGCATACTGCTGACTGACATCAAGATACTGGTGATCGACGAAGCGGACCGCATGATGGATATGGGCTTTATGCCCGACGTTGAAAAAATTGTTTCACACCTTCCTCCGATCCGACAAAGCCTGTTTTTCTCAGCGACTATGCCCAAGGAAATTCGTCGCCTTGCCGACAAATTCCTGATGAACCCCAAAGAGATAACGATCACGCCGAAAACGGCTGCGGCAGAAACAGTCGAACAGTTTCTGACAATTGTCGATAATAAGGATTTTGTTAAACGTGACACCTTACGGAGAATGATCCGCTCCGAGGCAGTCGATAATGCCATTGTTTTTTGCAATCGAAAAAGAGATGTCGATACCCTCAACAAGTCTTTGATAAAACACGGATTCAAAGCCGCCGCCTTGCATGGCGACATGTCACAGCCAGCTCGGCTGGAAACACTCGATGCCTTCAAGAACGGTGCTACCGAGATACTCGTGGCAAGTGATGTCGCTGCACGTGGTCTGGACCTACCCAAGGTATCCCACGTCTTTAACTATGACGTCCCCATGCACGCCGAGGACTATGTTCATCGCATCGGGCGAACAGGACGAGCCGGCCGCGAAGGTCGCGCGCTAACGATTGCTACATCGAATGACGGTAAATTTCTCGATGCGGTCCAAAAGTTTATTGGCAAGAAAATCGACCTGCTCGTCGTTGAAGGTGTAGAAGAAACCGAAGTCAGTGCAGAAGAACCACGACGCGCCGGTCGCAGACGGCCCCGCGAAGAAGGAAGCAAAACTCCGCGTAGACGAGAACGCAAAGCCCCGGTCAATAAATCATCCAAAACGGTAGCGCAGGAAGCAGCTCCAGCGGAAACAGTTCCAGTGGAAGTAGCCCCGGAGGCAGCGCCAGCAGCCACTGCATCAGCAGAAGCCAAACCATCCAGAAGCCGCAAGCCTGCTGCGCCAAGACGTCAACAGGAAAAGCAGGCACCAGACGAGTCGGTTATTGGAATGGGCCCACATGTGCCTGCCTTTATGCTACGACCTCCCGCAGGCAAAGACGAATAGAGTGATCCAATGCGGATAATTTTCGTATTTTCCAAGTGCGAGCTCGGTGAAGCCTACAAAGTTGCAGACGAGGCTGTCCTAAACGTCGAACAGGTTTCAGAGGTTCATTCGATCTCTGGCGAGTATGACCTGCTGTTCAAATGTTATTTAGATGATGGCATCGATATAGGTCATTTCATTACCGAAAAACTTCAAACGCTACCTGGAATCAAGGAAACGTTTACGCTGATTGGCTTTAAAGCGTTTTCCTAAAACCTACTTCATTTCTTCACGGTATTTATAAAGCGGTGGAATTCCTTTCATCCGCACCCGAGGCTCATCGGCATTTTCTATAGAGGTCAAAGGCTTAACCCGCTTCAATGATGCGTGGCTGCGGCGAATGATATCCTGATAATCCTCGTCACCGAGCTGCTTCCAACGCAGTTCTTCATCGCTAACCTCAGAAACGATCTTCGCTGGTATGCCCGCAACGATACTCCTAGACGGCACCGAGAAATTGGCTTTTACGAAGGCCAAAGCTGCAACGAAAGCATGGTCGCCAATGACTGCGCCATCCATGATCACCGCGTTCATCCCAATCAAAACACCCCTGCCGAGATGACACCCGTGAAGAACAGCGCCATGTCCGACATTTGCGGCTGCTTCCAATATGGTTTCACCACCGGCAAAAGTATGCGCGATACAGCCATCCTGCATATTGCTGCGTGCTTTGAGAACAATACGTCCCATATCGCCGCGGAGGGCTGAATTGGGTCCGACATAGCAGTTCTCACCAACGATTACGTCTCCGATGAGGACCGCCGACGGATGGATGAACGCGCTCGGATCGACAACCGGAACGATACCATCGATCGAATAAATATTTTCCATAAAGGCTGTGGCCGTCAGACGTTAAAAGACTCACCGCAACCGCAACGACCTGTTTCATTTGGATTGCGGAAAACGAAGTTTGATCCGAGTTTTTCTTCTACGAAATCCATCTCGGTGCCGACTAAATACATAACAGCCATCGGGTCAATCATCAGCTGCACACCGTTGATTTCCATGACTTCGTCTGCAGCGCCCTTCTCTTCTGCAAAATCCATCGCGTAGGTCAAACCGTTACATCCACCCTCATTCACAGCCAATCGTATGCCTGCCGCATCTGGACTATGAGTTTCAATCAGCTTCTTCAGTTGGGAAGAGGCCGCTTCCGTTACTTTTAGAACCGCCGGACGTGCGCGCGCTGTATCTGATGTCGTCATATCTGGCGTCCTCACATAAAACCAAGTTCAAGTTTTGCAGCTTCACTCATCCGGTCTGGGGTCCAGGATGGCTCCCAAACAAGTTCAACAGCAACACCACCGATGCCTTCGACAGTCTGTACAACACGTTCAACGTCCCCTGGCAGCGTACCGGCAACCGGACAGGCCGGCGACGTCAGGGTCATATCGATCCTGACATCCTTCATCCCATTGATGTCTATATTATAGATAAGACCCAATTCATAAATGTTAACCGGTATCTCTGGATCAAATACCGTCGAGATCGCTTCAATGACCTTGCCTTCAAACTGAGCTTCACCGATATCTACACCAGAATCAGCAACATTCTCTGCAGGAGGGAGCGCAGCCTCTAAGGGCTCCGAGGTTACGACGGGTGCTCTAACCCTTATTTCAGGACTTGTAGACATAGCTGCACTCTCTAATGGTTCAGACACTGGCGCCAGCTCTGTGGCAGGAGCAGGTTCCGAAACGCTTTCAGGTTCTAGCGGTGTTTCCTTCTTCCAAAACGTCATCTTTTGATACTCATTCCGTCTTTACGTCTTCGTCAGCTCTATCGAGGGCTGCGATCATAGCGTGCCAGGCAAGCGTTGCGCACTTAATACGAGTCGGAAAATCTTTTACACCTGAGAGAGTTTCGAGCTCTGCGAGATCCGGTCCCGTTCCTAAGCCGTTTTCTCCCGTTACTAGGGCATGAAACTTCTCAAACAAAACTTTTGCCTCTTCGATCGATTTTCCCTTAATCATCTCGGTCATCATGGATGCAGAGGCCAGCGAGATCGCGCAACCTCGCGCATCAAACTGCGCGTCTGAAATTTCATCGCCATCAAGGTTGAGAAAGACAGTCACGCGATCACCGCATAGAGGGTTATTTCCGCGTGCTGTCCGGTCGGCATCTTCCGCAGGACCAAAATTCCGCGGATGCCGGCTATGATCAAGGATGACCTCCTGATAGAGATCTGAAAGACCGTCATTCATCAGCCAAATATCTCCTGTACCCGGCCAAGCCCAGCGACAAGCACATCAATCTCTTCACGGGTATTGTACATACCGATAGAGGCGCGGATCGTAGCCGCGATATCGAAGCGATCCATAACAGGTTGCGCGCAATGATGTCCTGTACGGACAGCGATGCCTTCGCGATCAAGGATCGTCCCCACATCATGAGGGTGCACTGTCTCAAGCACAAAAGATAGGATCGCTGCTTTTTCTGGCGCCGTCCCCACCAAATTCAAGCTATTGATCTCACTTAGTTTTTCTGTGCCATAGGCCAATAAATCATTTTCATGAGCTGCAATATTCTCGAGCCCAATGCCGTTGATGTATTTGATGGCGGCGCCCATACCGATAGCCCCGGATATATGAGGTGTCCCCGCTTCAAACTTGAACGGCAGATCGGCATAAGTTGTTTTCTCGAATGTGACGACATCGATCATCTCGCCACCGCCCTGATAAGGCGGCATCGTTTCGAGCAATGCGGCTTTTCCGTACAGGACACCTATGCCACTCGGGCCATAGATTTTGTGACCAGAGAACACATAAAAATCAGCGCCCAAAGCCTGCATGTCGAGCGCGACATGCGGAGCTGCCTGACAACCATCGACAAGCACAGGAACACCACGTTCATGCGCAATACGAATAATTTCTGCAATCGGCGTAATCGTTCCCAGCGCGTTGGAAATGTGCGTAATAGCAACGATCTTGGTCTTATCCGACATCAAATCGGCATAGGCATCCATATCCAGGGCGCCGTCATCCCCGATCGGAATAACCTTCAACACGGCACCGGTCTGATCAGCAATCATTTGCCACGGCACTATATTGGAATGATGCTCCATGACGGAGACGATAATCTCATCACCTGCTGACAAGTTTTGACGACCCCAGCAATGTGCGACCAGGTTAATCCCCTCGGTCGCACCACGAACGAAAATGATTTCCCGCACATCTGCCGCATTGATGAAAGTGCGAACAGATTCGCGAGATTCTTCCATCGCATCGGTTGCCTTCTGGCTCATGTAGTGGACGCCACGATGAACATTCGCATATTGCGTTTCATAGACATTGGAGATCGCATCGATAACGGCACGAGGTTTTTGTGCACTCGCAGCACTATCGAAATAAACCAAAGGCTTGTCATAGACCTGTTCAGACAAGATCGGAAAATCCTGACGAATGCGCTCTACATCATAACTTGGTGTAAGCATGGCATTTTTTGGATTTGTTGCCATCTCTATGCAGCCTCCTCAACCGAGACAATATTTTCCAGCCATGATGACACCGCATTCTCTAGATAAGGTCGAATGCTGTCTTCGGGCAAGGCTTCCAATAGCTCAGCCGCAAAAGCATGAACCATCATATTCCGCGCTGTCTCGGGATCGATCCCACGGCTCTGCAAATAAAACAGGGCCTCCTGATCGAGATCTCCAACCGTCGCGCCATGGCTGCATTTCACATCGTCGGCATGAATGATTAGTTCGGGCTTGCTATCTGCATGCGCATTCCGCGACAGCAAAAGATTGCGATTCATCTGATGAGCGTCTGTTTTTTGCGCGTCAGGTGCAACATGAACACGCCCCTGAAAAACGGTATGCGCACGGTTATCAAGAACATTTTTGTAAATCTGGCTGCTGCGACAATGCGATATCGCATGGTCAACATCGGTAGTGTTGTCGCAATGCTGGCGGTCCCTCACCAGAGCGATGCCGTTCAACGAACAATCGGCACCTTCGCCATCCAGCCGGAGACGAATTTCGTTGCGGGCCAGCCTGGCGCCTGACGATAAGACAAAGCTGTCAAATTGCGCATCGCGACCAACGCGTGCAGTGATTAGACCAATATGCCAAGCCGTCGCACTTTGATCTTGATGCGTAACATGGCGCAGATTAGCGCCCTGCCCCAGGATCACTTCAGTAACAACATCGCTAAACCCTGACGAAGCGCCCAATGACACGAAAGACTGCATCACCGTCGCTTTGCTATTTACACCAGCAACAATCAGATTCCGGAGGTGAAGCTCAGCAGAAGAATTCTCTGTCGATACAAAAATAAACTGAACGGGCTTCTCCACGGAAACATTGTCAGCGATCCGACAAACACCGCCATCCTGCATTAACACCGTATTCAGCGCCGCATATCCCGGCTGTTCCAATTCCACGACATCGCCAAGCCCTTCAAGCGATTCTTTGACACCTGATGCAAAGGCATCAGCCAGAGATAAGAACTCCAGACCTTCCGGCAGATTCTCTAGCTGGGACAATGCCGGCACAAAGCAGCCATTAACAAACACCGCGATTAACGCATCATCGAGTTTGTAAGGATCAAGCTGTGGTGCCGCCACATCCGATGCCACCACTGCTGAGAATTCGGCGCGGTGTATTGGCCGCAAATCAGTGTATTTCCATGTCTCGACCCGACGCGTTGGAAGCCCGATACGAGCAGCGACCAACATTGCCTGATCCCGCAATGACGTTACCCATCCTTGTTCAGAACCCGGCAACTGTGTGCCAAGCGCAGCATATTGCTCGTGATATTTTACGATCACCGGGTCAGTCAGGGGTTGTACGGAGGATGTCACGTTCAATACTCCGCCTTACGCCGCTTCGGTATCTTCGAGGCCGAGCATCGCGTAACCATTCTTTTCGAGCTCAAGCGCCAGTTCTTTGTCGCCAGTCGCAGCGATTTTCCCTTGCGCCAAAACATGCACAAAGTCGGGCACGATGTAACTCAGCAGACGCTGATAATGGGTAATGACGAGCGCTGATCGGTCCGGTGCCCGTAGCGCATTGACACCATCGGCCACGGCTTTAAGCGCATCGATATCAAGACCTGAATCAGTTTCATCAAGAACCGCGAGGCTGGGTTCCAACAGAGACATTTGTAGCACTTCGTTACGCTTCTTCTCACCGCCAGAGAAGCCAACATTAACCGGCCGCTGCAGCAATTTATCATCCATCTCCAGAGACTTCGCAGTCGCACGAACAAGTTTTAGGAAGTCGACAGCCGAGATTTCTTCTTCACCTCGATAGCGCCGAATAGAATTCAACGATGTCCGCAAAAAGCTCATGCTAGAAACGCCGGGAATCTCGACCGGGTATTGAAATGCCAGAAAGACGCCTTCCCCAGCACGTTCATGAACATCAAGCTCAAGCAAATTCTTGTCGTTATAAATGATCTCGCCGTCAGTGACATCGTAGCCTTCGCGTCCCGACAACACGTAAGACAAGGTGCTTTTGCCCGATCCATTCGGCCCCATAATAGCGTGCACTTCACCCGCACCGATCTCCAGATCTACACCCCGGAGGATTTCCTTGCCATGAACGGTGGCGTGAAGGTTCTTGATTGAAAGCATCTCTAATATATTCCTTTAAACGCGTGTCTAACCGACGCTGCCTTCTAAACTAACGGTGAGGAGTTTTTGCGCTTCAACAGCGAACTCCATCGGCAGCTCTTTCAGAACTTCCTTGCAGTAACCGTTGACGATCAATGACACGGCATCTTCTGCCGACAGACCGCGCTGCATGACATAAAACATCTGATCTTCACTGATCTTCGACGTTGTCGCCTCATGTTCCACCTGCGCCGTCGGATTTCCGGTTTCGATATAGGGCACGGTATGAGCGCCACATTTATCGCCGATCAACAAAGAGTCACATTGGGTGAAGTTACGGGCGCCATCGGCGCTCCCCAGCACCTTCACCAACCCACGATAAGTGTTCTGGCCCTTACCCGCTGAAATCCCCTTCGAGATGATCGTACTCGAGGTATTACGGCCGATATGGATCATCTTGGTGCCGGTATCCGCCTGCTGGCGATTATTGGTCAGCGCCACCGAATAGAATT
>Ga0302132_10000900_pt1 | contig 16977 bp, 16 predicted proteins | sample CB9_321_MG_FD_203113 | JGI IMG/M metagenome (GOLD analysis project Ga0302132, IMG submission 203113) | Marine microbial communities from Western Arctic Ocean, Canada - CB9_32.1 | ecosystem: Environmental > Aquatic > Marine > Oceanic | place: Canada: Western Arctic Ocean | collected 2017-09-19
AGGCTGTGATGTGCTCAAACGGCGCGAGCCCAAAATAAGTCCCGTCCTGATGCCAGGACACAAACGAGTCCGAGCCCGGTTCCTTAATCCAAACGGTATATTGGATGATCAGAATGTTTGGCCCGATGATTTCGGATACAGCGTCAAGGACTGTCGGGTGGGTCGCCACTTCATAAGCCCAACGTTGATGGATGTGGGGTTTAAACTGATAAATCCCCCGCAACGCGCCACCATGATCAAATTCCATGGCTTCGAGAAAATTACGATATTGCGCAACCTCCGGCACCGACAGGCAAGGCATTGGGGAAAGGTACCCTTTCTCCCGATATTGTTCGATCGCCGCATCGCTTAAAGTCTGACCCATGCCGTTGTCCCTCGCATCTCAATTAGCGCCGCAGCGACTATACTCCGCCTCGATTGAGCGATCACGGCCTCCTTTCTTTGAGCCGCATGTGAATGACCGCGCCACATAATGCTAAAATTTCATGTTCGCCGCCGCCTGAGCCGCGTATGGTGTCGGTTCTGGTTTTTACGAAGAGGTGCGCCCCATGAGTCCCCATTCTGATTCTGGCCATGATGATCATTCCCACCTGTCCGACACAGAACTTCGCGTCCGGTCGCTGGAATCCTTGTTGACCGACAAAGGATTGGTCAACCCAGCAGCGCTGGACGCCATTGTTGACCGCTATGAAAACAAGATTGGGCCGCGCAATGGATCGCGGGTGGTGGCGCGCGCCTGGGTTGACCCCGACTTCAAGCAACGCCTGTTGGAAAACGCCTCGGCGGCGATTGATTCGCTGGGCTACACCAGCACCCAGGGCGTCGACATGCTGGTGCTAGAAAACACGCCCACGGTTCACAACGTCACCGTCTGCACGTTGTGTTCGTGTTATCCTTGGGCAGTCCTGGGGTTGCCGCCCGCGTGGTATAAATCGTTCCCGTTTCGGTCACGCGTCGTCAAGGATCCACGCGGCGTGTTGCAGGAATTCGGATTAAAGCTTGGCACCGATATCGAAGTACGGGTTTGGGATAGCACGGCAGAACTGCGCTACATCGTCCTGCCCGAACGCCCCACAGGGACCGAAGGCATGAGCGAAGAGGCGTTGGCCGATCTGGTCACCCGCAATTCCATGATCGGCACCGAGAAAGCTGCAAACCCCAAAGCGGGAAAGTCATAATGGACGGTATCCACGATATGGGCGGCATGGACGGCTTCGGTCCCATTCCCATCGAAGTCAACGAACCGGTGTTTCACGCCGAATGGGAAGGCCGCCTCTACGCCATAAACAGCGTGATGGGCGCGTGGGGCGAATGGAACATCGACGCGGGCCGCGCCTGTATGGAGCGCCTGGACCCCGTGGTATATCTGCAATCGGATTATTATCGCCGCTGGCTGCTACGCATGGAAAATTTGTTGGTTGAACGCAGCATGGTCACGCGCGGTGAATTGGATTCCGGTGCACCGGTTGGCGAAGCGGTCGAACCGCTACCAACCGAAGAGGTGTTTGACCGCATGCGCGCGTCACGCTCGGCCCGGGTGGACGCGCCGGTCGCGGCGACATTTAAGGTCGGCGACAAGGTGCTGGTCCGCAACATCCACCCTACCGGACACACCAGAACGCCGCGTTACGCGCGCGGGCGCCACGGAGTGATCGACCGGGATCACGGCGTCTTCATTTTCCCTGACAGCCACGGCGAATTTAAGGGCGAGGCGCCGCAGCATCTCTACAGCGTGCGCTTCACCGCGCAGGAACTCTGGGGCCCGAACGCGGCCGAGTCAGACACGGTCTATCTTGATATGTGGGACGATTATTTAGATGCCGGCTGATTTGAACCCCAATACGCCGACACATGAAGAGCTGCCGTCCTTGCCGCACGACAAAGACGGCCCAGTGTTTCGCGAACCCTGGGAAGCGCAGGCCTTCGCCATGACGCTAACACTGCACGAACAAGGCCATTTCACCTGGCCGGAATGGGCGGAATGTCTGGGCGCGGAAATCGCGGCGGCCCAGGCGGGGGGCGATCCGGATCTCGGCGACACCTATTATCTGCATTGGCTAAAAGCGTTGGAAGGATTAGTCGCGTTGAAAGGCATCGTTAGTACAGAGGATCTCGCCCGTCGGAAAGAAGCCTGGGACATCGCCGCCCATACGACCCCGCACGGACAACCCATCACGCCACCCGAAGACGCTTAGCGCCCTGCGACGAGACAATTATGTTTGTATCCTCTTTATTCTTTAATACTTGAGACCTCTGCATAAGGGTCTTTTTCAGGCTCAAGAGCGTCAAATGTATCAGTACGACGAGATTTCACAGCGGCAACTGCGGTTCTTCAGTATTTTGGTGGGTATTTTAGGGAATTTTCAAAATTCGGCCGCATTTATCCTGGGGAACAGGTCTTCAAACAGCATACAGAGTGAGAAATTTAGCTCCCTTGCGGATGTTACTCGCCATTGCCGCCAGCCCATAAAATGTCAGATTTTATTCAGCCCCATAACCCGTCTTCGCGCCAGGCCATACGACCGTTTGTAGGTGCGGACGAGCGCTTTGCTGCGGGTGACGGCTATTTCCTCATTGCGCTCGAGATCTCTCGCCGACAAGGGATGATCCCGTTATATATAGTTTCTCGGAACTTCTACTGATTTATCTCATCCGTTCTCGTCTTTCAGAAATCCACTCTTGCCGCCATTTATCCTGGTTTGCAACTGAGATCAGCGCCGGTCGAATGGCTCTTACCAACAGATTACGGTGACAGTGTATTAATTGCCAAAACGCCAAGTGCCCATATATGCAATACTTTGACAGGGCGGTGGTAAAGCGCTTGAGTAAGATACGAAATCCACAATACAAAGGGGCGTGCATCATGGAGAAACACGACGATTGGCTGGCGTTAACGGTCGAAGAGACTCTTGAGCCTAATCTCCCAATTTGCGACCCGCACCACCATCTTTGGGAATTCAAAACCGAGCACACGCAACCACGGTATCTACTCGACGACATCCTCGTCGACCTCAAGAGCGGCCATAACATCGTTTCCACAGTCTTCATCGAATGTGGAGCCATGTTTAAGTCGGACGGCCCCGAAGCGATGCGGCCACTTGGCGAAACAGAATTCGTCCGGGGCGTCGCGGCGATGAGCGCATCCGGCTTGTATGGTGATTGCCAGGTCGCCAAGGGAATCATCGGCACCACGGACCTAAAGATCGGCGACGCTGCCGCCGATGTTCTGGACGCACAAATCGACGCCGGGGGTGGCCGTTTTAAGGGCATTCGCCTGGGCATGGCGTGGGACAAGCATGACGAAGTGGGCAATCACCGAACCGCCCCACCGGGCGACCTAGTCTTGCGGGACAATTTTCGCACCGGTTTCAAACATCTTGGACCTCGTAACCTCAGTTACGAAGCCTGGTGCTACCACCCACAAATTCCGGACGTCACAGATTTGGCGCGCGCCTTCCCAGATACGACGATTATCCTCGATCACTTCGGCGGCCCCATCGGCATTGGCCCTTACGCCGGTAAATCCGATGACGTTTTCACCACGTGGAAATCGTCCATCGACGAATTATCAACGTGCCAGAATGTCATGGCCAAGCTCGGTGGTATCAATATGGAGGTGAATGGCTTCGCCTGGCACGAAAAGCCAAAACCGCCGACAAGCCAGGAATTACTCAATGCGACGCGGCATTATTATGAATACACGATCGAAAAGTTCGGCGTGGACCGTTGCATGTTCGAGTCAAACTTCCCGGTCGACAAGCTGAGCTGCAGCTACAATGTTCTTTACAATTCATTCAAGCTGCTAACCACAGGCTACTCTGCCGACGAAAAGGCCAAGCTATATCACGATACGGCGACGCGTGTTTACAAGCTCAATGATTAACCGAGCTCTGGAAGAGTTAGGCGCACTTCCGGCGACTTGCGAACGCCTAATCGGCTTTCGTTATCCCCGCTAGGTTGGCACCGCGAAGTATTCCGGTTGCATGTAGATCGTCGTTCGTTTCGCCAGGCGGGGCAGGCGGGCATCGAATTCGTCGCGGCGGTGCAGCAGCCGCGCGTTGTCCCACAACATCACATCGCCGTTGCGCCATTCATGGGTATAAATGAAATCATCCCGCAGCGCATGCGCAAGCAACGCGTCGATCAAGGCGCGGCCTTCCGTCTCGTTCAGGCCTTCGATGGCTTCGGTATGGTTGGGCGACAGGTACAGCGCGCACTGGCCGTTTGATTTATTTTCCAGCACCAGAGCATGGGTCACGGCGGGTGTTCGGGCTTCAATCGCCGAGATATCCATCGCCGATTTGGCGTCGCGGCGGAACGTCTTTTGTTCATTCCCCGCCATGAATGTGGACAGGGGGTTTGCCGTCCCGTACCGGCACACGGCGTGGCGGCCTTCAACCCGGTTGCGCAAATCGTCTGGCAACGACTCATAGGCCAGCGCCATGTTGCACCACGATGTGCGACCGGCGGCTTCGGGCATTTCAGCACCATAAAATATCGACCCGCTAGCCGGCGTGTCGCGATAGATTTGATCGGTGTGCCAGATCAATTCATTGCTGCCAAGCCCGCCAACGCCGACGCCGTCCTGGCGCACCAGATTCGACACATACAAGAGTTCAGGATTGAATTCATTCGGCGCATTACCGCCTATATTCACATCTAATTTTCCAAAATTCCGGCTGAACGCCAGCAACTCCTTATCGGTCAGGCTCTGCCGCCGGAACAACACCACGGGGTCGCGCCGCCAGAGCTCCCGCACTGAATCTATCGTCTTCCCATCTGCGGTCGCAAGATCTACGTCGAGCGCTTCGAGGCCAAAATTATCCCCAAGCGGTTTTGTCTGGATTTCCAATTCGAGAGTCCTCCGTGTTAGAGTTTCTTGAAGGTGCCGCGGCGGCACGCCGACACATACTGGCGAACGCCAAGCCAGCCTGGCGTCGTCGCCTTCGCTTCCCATTCCGGAAAATTGGATATATCTAGCGATTCCAGATCGTAGGTGGCGAGGTAGCACAGCGTATCATTGCCGTCTTGTTCCAGGTTGCAGCATTGCCCGTTGGAAACGCCGGGCACGCTCAAAAAACTTGGCACGTGTTCACCGTCATAAAGCTGGTTGAATACCACGTGATGTTCTTCCGGCACATCCAATTGCACCGCCAAGGTGTAAGCAGCCATGCTCCTGCTCCCTCAATTCCAAAATCGTGATGCACGTGTAACAAGTGCGGGCAGCGGCGCACAAGACATTAAAGGCCGCCAAATTCCTAAAAGCGCCCGGATAGAAAAACGGAGCGACTGGGACTAAAGCGTGCGCCAAGGCATTATTATCCAAGGCCTGGCGCGTTTGCAGGGAGAAGCGATTCGCCACTTCTTCGTTCATATCAGCTTCCGTCAGTTTCGCGGTACCTGCTTCGAGCGTATTGGCTTAATGTTCAAAAGGTTTTTCCTTAAATTCTTATACCATTCAAGCTCAGGAACTAGTTACCGGCTTTTAACTAGGCCACCAACCCGGTAGGCTGCACCCTTGTGGAACCGTCTGTGATTAAGGAGCAACAACCCATGAAAATTGGCATCATTCCCGGCGCGTCCAAGGAAACCAAAAAGAACGTCGACATGCCGTTGGTGTTGGAGGCTGAACGGCTGGGCTTTGAGTCAGCTTGGACCTCGGAAGCCTGGGGACGCGACGCGGTGTCGTCGGCGTCCTGGATTTTGGCGCAAACCAAAACAATGACCGTCGGCACCGCCATCATGCAAATGTCAGCGCGCACGCCCACCATGGCAGCGATGACGGCGATGAGCCTGGCGGAAATGTCAGATGGTCGCTTTGTCATGGGAATCGGCCCGTCGGGACCCCAGGTCATCGAAGGCTGGCACGGCATGCCGTTTGGCCGCCCGATGACGCGAACACGGGAATACATCGAGATCGTCCGCAAAATTCTGACGCGCGAGGAGCCGTTGACGCATTCCGGCCACCACTATCAAATTCCCTATCAAGGCGAAGGATCGACGGGCCTGGGCAAACCCTTAAAAAGCATATTGCACGGCGACCCGGCCTTACCTATTTTCACCGCCGCGATTACCCCGGCGGGATTGCGCACGGCAGCGGAATTGGCTGATGGCATCTTTCCGATCTTTATGAACCCCGAACGCTTTGATATTCTGGAAGGCCCGTTGAACGAAGGCTTCGCCAAAACCGGCGGTGCCAAGTCGCTAGCCAATTTCCAGGTTGCGCCATTTGTGCCCGTGCAGATCGGTGACGATCTGGACGCGTGCCGCGCCCCGATCAAGGCGCAACTGGCGCTGTATGTCGGCGGCATGGGCGCCCGCGACAAAAATTTCTACAACGACTACGCCAAAGCGTTGGGCTTTGAAGACGCCGCCGTCAAAATTCAGGACTTGTTCCTGGATCGCAAACGCGCCGAAGCCGCCGCCGCCGTGCCCGACGAATTCGTCGACGCGATCGCCCTGGTCGGACCTAAGGAACGGATCGCCGAACGATTGGAAGTCTGGAAGGCCGCGTCCACCAAAGGTCATGTCGCGTCAATCCTGCTGCGCGGCCCCACCGTGGAGTCGCTTCGTACGGTCGCGGAAATCGCATTTTAAGAGGCCCCTCATGAAAGCCGCCGTTCTACGTGAAGTGGGGCAACCGTTGCAGATCGAGACTATCTCGATCGACAAGCCCGGCCCCCGTGAAGTCTTGGTGCGCACCGTCGCCGCCGGCGTCTGCCACAGCGACCTTCATTTCGTCGAAGGCCTCTATCCCTTCCGGTTGCCGGTTGTATTGGGCCATGAATCGGCAGGCGTGGTGGAAGCCGTCGGGGCGGATGTGACCCATGTAGTTCCCGGTGATCATGTCATCACATGCCTATCGGCGTTTTGTGGCCATTGTGAAGAATGCCTGACCGGCCACCCCTCCATTTGCGACGGACAGGAAACCCGGCGACGCCGGGGACAACCGCCGCGACTGGCACAAGATGAAAAGATCGTCCAGCAATTTGCCAATCTGTCATCCTTCGCCGAACAAATGTTGGTACATGAACACGCCCTTGTGAAAATTCGTCGCGACATGCCTTTGGACAAAGCGGCGCTGATCGGCTGCGGCGTGACCACGGGCGTTGGCGCGGTGCACAACACGGCGAAAGTCGAACTAGGATCAACAGTCGCGGTCATCGGTTGCGGTGGCGTCGGCTTGTCCTGCATCAACGGCGCGTCCATCGCCGGCGCTGGGCGGATCATCGCCATTGATCGAATCTCGAGCAAGCTTGATCTGGCCAAGACCTTCGGCGCCACAGATGTGATTAACGCATCGGACGGCGACCTGGTGGAGCAGGTGAAGGAATTGACCAACGGCGGCGTCCATTACGCCTTCGAGGCGATTGGCCTGAAGCAAACCGCTGAACAGGCGTTTGAAATGTTGCGGACAGGTGGGACGGCCACATTGATCGGTATGATCCCTTATGGCGAGAAAATTGAACTCCAGGGCGCAGATTTTTTATTGGAGAAAAAAATCATCGGTTGCGCCATGGGTTCAAACCGCTTTCGCTTAGACATGCCCCGATATGTGGACTTCTACCTCGCCGGAAAACTCAAACTCGACGATTTATTGTCCAGCCATATCAAACTGGAAGATATCAATGAAGCCCTCCAAGCGCTCAAGACGGGTAAAGTAGCGCGCAACGTCATCATGTTCGATAGCTAACGTCTTTTAACAAACGCAACGTTGTGTGCTTCCCAAACTTGCAGATTCCTTCCAACCAGAATAAACGCCATGCCCAACGGACCTCTCTTCGCCTATCGCTCACTCCGCGACGCCTGCGCCTTGAAGGATGATAGCCTTCAGGAGCTTGCGGCAGAAAAATTTCAGAGCCTCTACAACGCGCTGAAGGGCTATCAGCCCGCGACCCGCGCGTCGGGTTGGAAATCCCGGCTGGGTCTGGTGCGGCGCCCGAAAACGCCCCCGCTGGGTTTGTACCTCTTTGGCGGCGTTGGACGCGGCAAGTCCATGTTGATGGATTTGTTCTTTGAACACACCCCGATGGAACACAAACGACGGGTGCATTTTCATGCCTTCATGATCGAAGTGCAGGAGGACATGCATCGATGGCGCAAGGACAAAACCAAGTCACGCGAAGACAGCGACCCCATCAAACCCATCGCGGACCGCATCACAGCGGAGGCCTGGCTTTTATGCTTCGACGAATTTCATGTGGTCGACATCGCAGACGCCATGATTCTTGGACGCTTGTTCGACGCGCTATTTCAACGAGGCGTCGTGGTCGTCTGCACGTCCAATTTTGGGCCGGATGATTTGTACAAGGACGGTCTCAACCGCGAATTATTCCTGCCGTTTATTTCGTTGTTCAAGGAAAAGCTCGACATCCTACATCTCGACTCCCCAACCGATTATCGTTTAGACCGGTTAAAAAACATGCAGGTGTACCTGTCGCCGCTGGGCTCGGACTCCACCGCGGCGTTGGAGGCAAATTATGAGGCGTTGACCCAGGGTGGTGAAAGCATCAGCGAAACGATCACCGTTAAGGGGCATACAATCGAGTCAGCGCGCACTGCGATTGGCGTGGCGTGGTTCGACTTCGCAACTTTGTGCGAACGGCCTTTGGGGGCGGGCGATTATATCGCCATTGCGTCACGCTATCACACCATCCTCATCAACAACGTCCCGCGGATGGATGAAGCGCGGCGCAATGAAGCCAAGCGGTTCATGTTGCTAATCGATGAATTATACGAACACAAAACCAATTTGATCATGGCCGCCGAAGCGCCGCCGCACGAACTTTACACCGAGGGACGCCACGCATTTGAATTCGAACGCGCCGTCAGCCGGTTGATGGAAATGCAATCGACAGAATTTCTTGAAGCCGCCCACGTCGCTGCGGATCATCCGCCCGAAGCGTCAAAATAACCTGAATCCGCCAACTGCGTTTTCCCGCGCGGCTTTGCTTGCACTGCGACTCAATTCATCGTACCAAACCGACGCTGAGCACTCGGTTGACCCACGACAAAAAATGTCCAGCATGGTAGACTGTTAACTTTACTTTAAGCAAACGCATCATAGGTTGTACGCAACCGCTTTTAGCCAAACAGATAATATGAGGTCTCTTCACATGGCACGTAACAAAATCGCGCTCGTCGGTGCGGGTAATATTGGTGGCACGCTCGCACTTCTGGCGGGACTTAAGGAACTTGGCGACGTCGTCCTTTTCGACATCGTTGACGGCATTCCCCAAGGCAAAGCGCTGGATCTGGCGCAGGCCGGACCCGTCGAAAAATTCAATGGCGCGATTACCGGATCTAACCGTTACACGGCCTTGCGCGGCGCTGACGTGGTTATCGTAACGGCGGGCATCGCCCGCAAGCCGGGAATGAGCCGTGACGATCTTATCGGCATCAACACCGGCGTCATGAAAAGCGTTGGCGAAGGGATCAAGAAAAACTGCCCGAACGCCTTCGTCATCTGCATCACCAACCCGCTGGACGTCATGGTAGGCGTGTTGCGCGACGCGTGTGGTTTACCGCACAAAAAAGTCGTTGGCATGGCGGGCGTCTTGGATAGCGCGCGCTTCCGTTGTTTCCTCGCCGAAGAATTTAAAGTGTCAGTCGAAGACGTGACAGCATTCGTGCTCGGCGGACATGGCGACACCATGGTGCCGCTGGTGCGTTATTCTGCAGTGTCCGGCATTCCCGTTCCTGATCTGATCAAGATGGGGTGGACGACCAAAAAACGGATCGACGAAATTGTCCAGCGCACCCGTGACGGCGGTGCCGAAATCGTCGGCCTGTTGAAAACCGGTTCAGCATTTTATGCGCCCGCGTCTTCGGCCATAGATATGGCCGACGCATATCTCAAAGACAAAAAGCGGGTCCTGCCCTGTGCGGCGTATGTAAAAGGCGCATATGGATTGAATGGACTTTATGTTGGCGTTCCAGTCGTTCTGGGCGCAGGTGGCGTGGAGCGAATTGTCGAAATAAACTTGAACGCCAGCGAAAAGAAGATGTTTAAAAATTCGGTCGATGCGGTGCAAAATTTGAACAAAGTCATCGCGAAAATGGATGTGGCCAACAAGAAAGCGTCTGCAAAAAAGAAAAAATAGTCCCTGTGTTGAGCGTGGCTCTCACCTGGCATCAATCAGGACATACATAACGAATACGGCTCATGAATATCCACGAGCACCAAACCAAGAACCCTATTGAATACGGCGGCGTCGCGGTTCCCTACAGCGCCGCCGTATTCACCCCGGAAGAAGCAATCGCTGCAGCGGAAACGTTGGGCGGTCCGATTTGGGTGGTGAAAAGTCAGATTCACGCAGGTGGGCGCGGTGCCGGTCGGTTCCAGATGTTCTACAAACAATCCGGCAGTAAAAAGCCAATGGCCAGATTCATCGTGGGCGTCACCGCCCCGCCGGGCAAACGTATGGGCCATGCCAGCGCCATAATTTCGGGCGGCAACAGCACGGTGAGATCGAAGATCGAGGCGATGAAAAATGCAGGCGTCACTGTCGCTGAAAGCCCTGCGCTTATCGGCGAACCGATAGCGGCCGCTATGAACGGTTAACCCAACTTAATTGGGAAACGAGAACGACGATGTCTATGGAAGAAAATTCATTTCTGTTTGGGGCGAACGAAACCTATATCGCGGAATTGTATGCGCGTTATGCAAAAGACCCGAGCATGGTCGATGCGGAATGGGCCGAATTCTTCGATGAAGTAGGCGAAGACGCCCATACTGTCCTGGCCGACATAACAGGGCCCAGTTGGGCACCCCGCAGTACAAAGGTCATCGGCGGCGGCAATGGAGCCGCCCCCTCAATGTCCGACGCAACCGCGGGCGGCGCACAAACGGCTTCGACCCCACAAGCCGCCGTGGCACCAGATCAAATTCGTCAGGCGACATCGGATTCAATCCGCGCGTTGATGGTCATCCGGAATTACCGGGTGCGCGGCCACCTGCACTGTAAACTGGACCCGCTTGGCCTGGTCAAACCAATCCCCCATTCCGAACTGGACCCGGAAACCTATAGCTTTACAGAACGCGATTTGGACCGGCCTATTTTCCTTAATTATGTGCTTGGTCTAGAATCCGCATCGATGCGCCAGATCGTCAAAATTCTGGAAGAAACCTATTGCGGCACCATTGGCGTGGAATATATGCACATCCAAGAGGCCGATGAAAAAGCCTGGATACAAGAACGCATCGAATCGATTCGCAACGCCACGTCGTTTACCGACACCGGCAAACGGGCGATCCTGCAGCGCTTGACCGAAGCAGAATGTTTTGAAAAATACCTCGACCGTAAACACACCGGATCGAAACGCTTTGGGTTGGATGGCGGCGAATCCGTCATCCCCGCCATGGAGCAAATTCTCAAACGCGGCGCGCAATTGGGTGTCGATGAAGTCCTGATCGGCATGCCGCATCGCGGACGGCTGAATATTCTCGTCAACATTCTAGACAAGCCCTATCGGGCGATATTTTCAGAATTCGCCGGAAACGCATCAAGCCCCGAAGGGATCGCCGGATCCGGTGATGTCAAATACCATTTAGGCACATCTTCTTATCGGGAATTCGACAATAAAAGCATCCATCTGTCACTGGCACCGAACCCAAGCCATTTGGAAGCGGTCAACACGGTTGTGCTGGGGAAAGTGCGGGCGAAACAGCGTCAGCGTGGCGACGTCAACCGCGAGAAAGTGGCAGCGATCCTATTGCACGGCGATGCGGCGTTCCCGGGCCAGGGCGTTGTGCCGGAAACTTTTGATCTGTCGCAACTACGTGGCTATCAAACCGGCGGCACCATCCATTTCATCGTCAACAACCAGATCGGGTTTACGACCAGCCCGTCTTACTCGCGCTCGTCACCCTATTGTTCCGATGTCGCCAAAATGGTCGCCGCGCCGATTTTCCATGTGAATGGCGACGATCCAGAAGCCTGCGTTCACGTCGCGCGCATCGCCACCGAATACCGGCAGAAATTCAAAAAAGACGTCGTGATCGATTTGTGGTGCTACCGCCGGCATGGACACAACGAGTCCGACGAACCAATGTTCACCCAGCCGCGCATGTACAAGAAAATTTGCCAACAATTAACAACGCGCCAACTCTACGCCGACAAACTGGAAGCCGACGGCGTGCTGGAGCCCGGCGAAGGCGACAGAATCGTTTCGGATTTCGTCGCGCGGCTAGATGAGGAATTCGAAGCGTCCGCCGCCTATAAACCCAACAAAGCGAACTGGCTCGAAGGCCGTTGGGAAGGACTCCAAGCGGCCAGTGGCGAGGCCCGGCGCGGCGAAACGGCGGTGGCGACCAACGTCTTGCAGGAAGTTGGTCACGCCATCTCCAACGTCCCCCAAAATATGAACATCAATCGCAAAATCGTGCGCCAATTGGACACCAAACGGAAAATGTTCAAAACCGGTGAGGGCATCGATTGGGCGACCGGCGAGGCGCTGGCCCTGGGAACGCTTTTGGTGGAATCCACACAAGTTCGGCTCTCGGGCGAAGATTGCCGACGCGGCACGTTCAGCCAACGCCATGCGGTGCTGATCGATCAAGACACCGAGGAAACCTACATCCCCGTGAACCATATCCGCTTTGGCCAGGCGCCATTTGAAGTCATCGACAGTCCGTTGTCGGAATTCGGCGTCCTTGGATTTGAATACGGGTACAGCTCCGCCGAACCCCATGCGCTCGTCATCTGGGAAGCCCAGTTCGGTGACTTCGCCAACGGCGCCCAGGTCATCATAGATCAGTTCATCTCATCGGGTGAAACCAAATGGCTGCGCATGAACGGCCTCGTAATGTTGTTGCCCCATGGGTACGAAGGCCAGGGCCCGGAGCATTCATCCGCCCGGTTGGAACGTTATTTACAGCTTTGCGGCGAAGACAACATGCAGGTCTGCAACATCACCTCGCCCGCGAATTATTTTCATGTATTGCGCCGACAAGTGCACCGTGACTTTCGCAAGCCGCTGATCATCATGACGCCGAAATCCCTATTGCGGCACAAACGCTGCGTCTCGCGGCTGGACGAATTCGCCATCGGCACCACGTTCCATCGCGTGTTATGGGACGACGCCCAAATAACCAACGACCTGGACGCGGACGACAACATCCGACGGATCGTCATGTGCACCGGCAAAGTATATTTCGATTTGTACGAGGAACGCGAAAAACGCAAAATCAAGGATATATACATCATGCGCCTTGAACAATTATACCCGTTCCCGCGTAAATCGTTGCGGGAAGAAATGGCGCGCTTCAAGAAGGCCGAAATCGTGTGGTGCCAGGAAGAACCAGAAAATATGGGCGCCTGGACCTTCGTCGACCGAAAAATCGAAGCAATTATGCGGGAACTGGACATGGAGCATCAACGGCCACGCTATGTCGGACGCACGGAAGCCGCCGCGCCCGCCACAGGCCTTATGAGCCGCCATCTTCGCGAGCAGGCAGCGCTGGTGGATGAATCTTTGACCTTGCCGCCCGTAACAAAGCCAGCCCCTAAATCAACGCCGCGCAAAAAACGTTCGCGCGCAAAAAAATAGCGCAACACATTGGAGTCACGAAACATTATGTCAACGGAAATCACCGTTCCTATCCTGGGCGAATCCGTAACCGAGGCGACGGTCGCCCAATGGTACAAGCAGGTGGGCGACACCGTCGTGGCGGATGAGCCGCTGGTGGAGCTGGAAACCGACAAGGTGACGGTCGAAGTGCCCGCGCCCTCAGCCGGTGTATTGACCGAAATTCTGGTCACCGATGGGACCAATGTCGAGGTCGGCGCTGTTCTGGGCGCAATAGCAGCAGGCGCAGCAGGCATGGCGGCATCCGCCCCTGTAGCCGCCACACCTGCGCCCAAATCCGAACCGACGCCAACAGCAACCGCTTCAAACACCACGCTGTCTCCGGCAGTGCGCAAACTGGTCGATGACAACAAACTTGACCCCACGACTATTCCCACCACGGGCGCGAAGGGACAACTGACCAAAGGTGACGTTCTGGCCTATCTGGAGCAACAGGCCGCCACCCCAACGCCAAAACCAATCGCGCCTGCCAAAGCGATTGCCACTCCAACCTCCATCGCAACCATTGTTCCGGCAAGCAGTTTACCGGAACGCGCGGCAGACTCTCGCGGCGAAGAAGTCGTGCGGATGTCTCGGTTGCGCCAACGCATCGCCGAACGCTTGAAACAGGCGCAGAACAACGCCGCCATGCTGACCACCTTCAACGAAGTGGACATGGGCGCGTTGATGCAGTTGCGAATCGACTATCGCGACAAATTCGAAAAGAAACACGGCGTTCGGCTGGGCTTCCTGTCGTTCTTCATCAAGGCCGCGATCAATGCGCTCAAGGAAATCCCAGCGGTGAACGCGGAAATTTACGGCGATCAGCTTATCTATAAGAATTATTATGATATCGGCATAGCCGTCGGCACGCCGCAAGGCCTGGTCGTGCCCGTACTGCGCGACGCCGACAAAATCAGCTTTGCCGAAATCGAGCGAACGATTTCAGACTTTGGCAGCCGCGCCCGTGAAGGCAAGCTGACCATTGCAGAGATGACCGGCGGTACTTTCACCATTTCCAATGGTGGAGTGTATGGATCGCTGCTGTCGACGCCAATCTTGAACCCGCCGCAATCGGGCATTCTGGGTATGCACAAAATTCAGAAACGGCCCATGGTCGTGGGCGACAAAATCAAGATCTGCAACATGATGTATCTGGCGATGTCGTATGATCACCGGATCGTCGATGGCCGCGAAGCCGTGACGTTCCTGGTGCGCATGAAGGAATGCCTGGAAGATCCACAGCGCCTATTAATCGACGTTTGACGTTTAATACCCTAACAAGAAAGACACCCCATGACTGATTCGTCCTATGATCTGGTCGTCATCGGCGGCGGGCCGGGCGGCTATGTCGCGGCCATTCGCGCCGCCCAACTTTGTATGAACGTGGCCTGCGTGGAAAAGCGCGACGCCATGGGCGGTACGTGTCTCAACGTTGGGTGCATCCCGTCAAAGGCACTGTTGCGCAGCTCGGAACTCTACGCCGAAGCGCAGCACGGATTAGAAGAGCACGGCGTTAAGCTGGGGTCAGTCAAACTGGATTTGGCCACAATGATGGCACGCAAGGACAAGGTGGTGTCCGATTTGACCGGCGGTATTGCATTTTTATTAAAGAAAAACAAAATTGACCATTTCGTGGGAACGGGCGCTATTGAGAATGCGACAACGGTCGTCGTTAGCGGCGCAAACGGAAAATCCACAAAGCTGGCGACAAAAAATATCCTGATCGCCACCGGGTCGGAAAGTACGCCGATACCCGGAATCGACATCGACGAAGAACAAATCGTTACCTCGACCGGCGCGTTGGCGTTTAAAAAGGTTCCAAAGCATTTGGTCGTAATCGGCGGCGGTTATATCGGGTTGGAAATGGCTTCAATTTGGGGACGATTGGGCGCGGACATCACTTGTATCGAATTCCTAGACCGCATAACGCCGGGCATGGATAGCGAGGTGTCGAAAAACTTTCAACGCATCCTCAAAAAACAAGGCATAAAATTCAAATTAGGAACCAAAGTCACCGCCGCCAGAAAAACCCGCGCCGGCGTTACCTTGACCATAGAACCCGCGAAGGGCGGCGAGAGCGAACAAGTAAAATGCGACGCCGTTCTGGTATCGGTCGGTCGGCGCCCCTACACCGATGGGTTGGGGTTGGACACTATTGGCGTTGCAACCGATGAGCTTGGCGTCATCCGAATCGACGCCAGTTTCCAGACAACCGTTCCCGGCGTTTACGCCATTGGCGACTGCGTGCCCGGCCCGATGCTGGCGCACAAGGCCGAAGACGAAGGCGTGGTCTGCGCCGAAATCATCGCCGGGCAGTCCGGACACATCAATTACGACGCCATCCCCAGCGTTGTCTACACTTGGCCGGAAGTCGCCAGCGTCGGCAAGACCGAGGAACAGTTGAAAGAGGCGGGAATCGACTACAAATCCGGCAAATTCCCTTTCACTGCCAACAGCCGCGCGCGCGCCAGTGGGGAGACCGACGGATTCGTTAAAATACTGGCGGATGCTAAAAGCGACGCTGTGCTAGGGGCGCATATCATTGGCCCGGACGCCGGCAGTTTGATCCATGAAATCGTGACGATCATGGAATTCGGTGGATCGGCGGAAGACGTCGCGCGCATTTGCCACGGGCACCCCACCTTCAACGAAGCGGTCAAGGAAGCAGCGCTGGCTGTCAATGGCCGACCCATCCATATGTAATTAGAAGCGTCGGATGTCTGGACAATGATCCGGCTCGCCCCCCTACCCCAGCGTGTCATGATGTGCGTGGCCCAAGGCGCAGCGATGCTGCCGGGGACTTCCAAGCCGAATGGGCGTTGACGAACACCGAAGCCAGATAGGCCAGCAGATCATCATGTCGGGAGGTCGGGTCAATATCATTGGTGCGGCACCGGTTGAATCAGCGCAATCGGGTCCAGGCAAGGTTGTGGACGGAAAGCCAACGAAGGACGTGGAAGCGGGTTGCATGTGAAGCGGGACAGCCGGGGCCGCTCAAAACCCACCTATGGCTATTCTGTGCATACCGGTGTTGATGAGAATGACTTTATTCATCGCCAGACGGTGACGCCGGGTCAGGGGCATGATAGCCAGGAGCGCGACACCTTGTTGTTGGGGACGGAGAGCCAGCTATATAACGACGCGCCCTATAGTCCTAAGGAGACCCGAGAGACGCTGGCCCGGTTTAGTGTTACCAATTGCGTGCAACGAAAAGGCTAGGGGGCCCCCCTTGTTGGTGAGCGATCTCGAACGCAATAAGGAAATCGCCGTCACCCGCAGCAGAGCGCCCGTTTGCCACCTACAAACGGCTGTATGGTCTGGCGCGAACACGGGTTATGGGGCTGAATAAAACCTCACATTTTATGGGCTGGCGGCAATGACGAGTAACATCCGCAAAGGAGATAA
>Ga0302132_10000904_pt1 | contig 16925 bp, 13 predicted proteins | sample CB9_321_MG_FD_203113 | JGI IMG/M metagenome (GOLD analysis project Ga0302132, IMG submission 203113) | Marine microbial communities from Western Arctic Ocean, Canada - CB9_32.1 | ecosystem: Environmental > Aquatic > Marine > Oceanic | place: Canada: Western Arctic Ocean | collected 2017-09-19
GCGCTTCGTCTCCCAGCGCGGTCGCCACGCTTGTCGCGTAGGGCGCGGCGTCGCCTCGGACCGCCGCAACCGCGCAGCCGATCCCGTCGAGCAGTTGTCGGCAGGCGGCGGCCTGCACATCCTCGGGAATATCGTCGAGCCGGAGCTCGAGTGCCCAGGCAGCGAAGTCGCCGGCGACCGTCATCGTGGGCAACCGACCGGAGTCACAGATGGTGTTGCTGTTGGCGTCCGACCCGCCCCGAAGGTCCGGCGTCGCGGTTAACACGGGGCATGACCTCGTCCATGAAGAGACGCATCGAGCGAGCAACGTCATCGAAGTCGAGCAAACCAAACGCGAACTCGCCGAGGTATACGTTCATGCCGAACTCGGCCTTGAGGATGCCGATACGTTCCGCCACCGTCTCTGGTGATCCGCATAGGAAGGCGAGGCGATCCTCGGACTCCGTGAGCTTGGTCTTGAGGTCTTCGAATGGGTCCCATTGTGCGCCGGTGATGGCGTAGCTACGCGATGCCTCGTACTCGAACAACGACACCTGGTGTGGGAAGTGTTCGTACATGAGGCGGCGAGCCTCTTCGTCGGTCTCAGCGACGATCGTCGAAGCCATGTATCCCAACCGCCGGTTCTCCGGCGGGTGACCGGCTTCGGCCCACGCTTCGTTCGACGCTTCGAATGAGGGGCGCATCCTGTCCCACGGGATGAATGCAATCCCGGCGTTGTGAAAGCCGCGTAGTGCATACGAGCGGGCGGAGTCCGGCGAGAGTGTCGGTACCCAGACCGGAGGGTACGGCTTTTGGAGAGGCTCCCATGGGAGCTCGACATCGAAGTACTGGTGAAACTCACCGAGCGAAGAAAAGTTTCCACGGGTCGTCAATGCCTTCACGACGAAGTCGATGCCTTCCGCGAGCCGGGCACGGTCGGTTTCGGTACGCACGCCGAACGTGACGTGCTCATGGACGCGACTCCCGCGGCCGAGGCCGATCTCGAGGCGCCCGTTGGACATGTGGTCGAGAATTAGTATCTCCTCGGCGACGCGCAACGGATCGCTCACTGTCATGTTGACGATCATTGGACCAATCCGGATGTTCTTCGTCGCTTGCGTGAGCGCTCCGAGAGTGACGGGCTGAGACGGCGACAGAGAGAAGTCGCCGCTGAAATGGTGCTCCGTGGTGAAGAAGTAGTCGAAGCCCAGTTCGTCGGCCAGCTTCGCCTCTGCGACGAACTCGGCGAATCGCTCGTGAATGCTGATCGTCGGCTTATGCGCCATGTGCGCGAACACTGCCGGATAGACAGGACCCGTTGATGTCATCAGTCGTACCCCTATGTGGTCAGATTCGCGCCCGCGGCACACCCTGAACCCTAAAAGTATGAGGGTGATTGGGTCAAGCGCTCGGAACGAGAAAGAGAAGAAAGAGAGAAGAAAGAGAACTGTGATGTCGGCTGGCGTACGTACCTTGACCGTAGATCGCCAGACCATTAAGATTTCGGCCGTGAAGGCGCACCAAGCGTCCGCTGGCGAACTCTTCACCGATGAGACCAGCGCCCTCAATCCCGCCGACCGGCCGCTGTCAGGTCTGAGCGTAGTGGAGTGGAGCGACGACATCGGCGCTCAGTGGTGCGGTCGACTCTTGGCGCTGCTCGGCGCTGATGTGGTAACTGTCGATGTCCGCAGCCACTCGGCGTGGACTGCCTTAGCCGAGCCGCGGCTGTCGACCGGAACCAGCGCTCTCTGGCAGTTTCTCAACGTCGACAAGCGTGCCCTCCGTGTGGACGACGCGGCCGGGAACAAGGTAGCCGAGGCGGTCGCGTCCGCCGACGTATTCGTCACAGACCAGCCCCTCGCAGTGCAGCGGGCCGCGGGACTGGAGCCGGCCAGGCTGGTGGCCCGCCTCTCGCACCTCGTCGGAGTCGCTTTGTCGACGTTCGGCTCTAGCGGTTGGCTCGCGATGCAGCCAGCGTGCGACCTGACCGGATCCGCCGCCGCGGGGATCGCATGGGGGATCGGCTCGCCGGGGCAAGAGCCTTTGACTCTGCCGCACTCCCAATGCTCCTACCAACTCGGGTTGCACGGGGCAACGGCCGCCCTGGCGGCCGTTGCCTGGCGGGAACGCTCGGGGTGTGGGCAAGTCGTCGACGTGTCGCTTCACGATGTGATCGCTAGCTATGTCGCCACCCTCGTTCCGCTCTACGACTTCTATGGTGTGCGATACGTTCGAGCCGGACACCGGCCACCGGGGTCGCTGGGGCGCTACCCAGCAGTGCTGCTCCCGTGCCGAGACGGGCTGTACTGCCTCGTGGCGCGCAACGGGCGCGAGTGGAAAGGCTTGATGACTGTCCTCGGCGAGCCAGCGTGGGCGGAGAATCCGCGCTACCGCGATCCTGTCAGCATGGGCACGAAGTACCCGGACGAAGTCGACGCATTGGTGGTGCCCGATCTCCTGACAAGAACCAAGGCTGAGCTGTTCGACGCGTGCTCACAGCTCGGGGTGCCCTCGATGCCGGTTCGCGACGTTGCTGAACTCGTTGACGATCCTCAATTCGGGGCGCGCGGATTCTTTCTCGACTACTCGGACCTCGACGACCGGGCCGAGGTGCGTTTTCCTGGTCTACCTTTCCTCCTCAGCGCGTTCCCTGGGACAGGGCGCAATCGTCCGAGCGCGCCGCGCTTCGAAGCCTCGACGACACGGGACCGATGACGACCACAGCGCTCGACGGCGTAACGGTGCTTGATTTCGGTTGGGTGTGGTCGGCCCCCCTAGTTGCCGCGATGCTCGGTGACCTTGGTGCTGATGTCATCAAGTTGGAGTCGCGCACACGGCTCGAGCCGAACCGCCTTCGCCGCACCGATCGCGACTCAGGCGACGACCCTGGGATGACCTCCTTCGCCTACTTCCGGCTGATCAACCGCAACAAGCGCAGCGTGACCGTAGATCTGAAGCACCCGCAGGGCATCGGGGTTGTCGAGGAGCTAGTGCGCGTGAGCGACATCGTGATCGACAACTTCACGCCCGGCGTGATGGACCGGATCGGGCTCGGACCCGAACGGCTCCTTGAGCTGAACGAGCACGTCATCACATTGTCGCTGTCGGCTGCGGGGGCGGGGGGGCCACACAGCGCACTGAAGGGCTACGGGGCGAGCATAAGCAGTCTTGGTGGGATGGAAGCGCTCAGCGGCTACGAGACTGGCGAGGTGGTCGGGACGCTCGGGGCAAACATCTCCGACCCGTCGGCCGCGGCCTACGGCGTCCTCTCCGTACTCGCATCGTTGGTCGCGCAGCGTCGCGGCACGTCAACCGGGACGTGGATCGACCTCTCGCAGACTGAAGCCGTCGCCGCGTCGCTCGGCGAGGCATTCGGTTATCTCATGGTGACGGGCTCGCCGCCAACGCCACGGGGCAACGCTCACCCAGTCTTCTTCCCGCACGGAATGTACCGCTGTTCCGGCGATGATCGCTGGATCGCTGTCGCGGCGCGCGATGCGTCCGAACGAGCTAGACTTCGATCGGTCGTCGTGCCGGCTTCTGACTCCATGTCGCTCGATAACAGTGAAAGCACAGGCACGTGGGATATGTACGTCTCAGCATGGACGGGCGCCCGTTCGCGGGAACAGGCGGTCGACGAGCTCCGTGCTGCGGGAGTTCCGTGTGCGCCAGTGCGAGATGGTGCGGAGGTAGTCGCCGACCAGGCGCTGGTAGATCGCGGGGTCGTCGCAATTGTCAATGGAGATCGTGTGCCGCTAGCGCCGTGGAAGCTGTCCGGGACGCCCGTCCGTTGCCGATTACCCGCTCCCGGCATCGGCGAACACACCGATGAGGTCCTAGCCGAGCTACTCGGGTACTCCGAGGAGCGCCGCGCAGAGCTTCGAGAGCTGGAGGTCCTCGAATGAGCAGGGGCGGGCCGCTCGAGGGCGTGACGGTCATCGACTTGACGCGGGTGCTCGCGGGCCCGTTCGGCACGACGATTCTTGCCGACCTGGGAGCCGAGGTTGTAAAGATCGAGCCGCCTGGACGCGGCGACGACACCCGTTCGATCGCTCCGTACGTCAATGGCCAGAGCCACTATTTCCTTAGCCTCAATCGAAACAAGCGCAGTCTCGCACTGGACCTCCGAGCACCGGAAGCGGGCGAGATCTTGCATCGCCTGCTCGAGGGGGCCGACGTGCTGGTCGAGAACTTTCGCCCTGGCGTGCTCGAGGCCATGGGCCTAGCGCCTGACGACCTCCGCCACCGTTATCCACGACTCGTCGTGTGCCGTGTGTCCGGCTTTGGTCAAACGGGGCCGCTACGAAACAAGACGTCGTTCGATCTCGTGACTCAAGCGATGGCCGGAGCGATGAGCATTACCGGCAATTCCGGCGAGGCGCCGGTGCGGATGGGGCTCCCACTCGGTGATCTCGTCGGCGGTCTGTACGGTGTGGTGGCGATCCTCGCGGCGCTGCGCGAACGCGAGTCTTCGGGCCAAGGTGTCATCATCGACATCAGCCTCTACGACGGGCTCGTTGGTCTGCTTGGCTACCTCGTAGGCCGGTACGTGGTAACAGGTGAGGCGCCCGAACCCGTCGGCTCGGGTCATCACACAAGCGTGCCGTACCGTGCGTATCGTGCAAGTGACGGCTATCTCGTCCTCGCGTGCATGACCGATACGTTCTGGCCCCGCCTGTGTCAGGCGCTCGGCTGCGAGGAGCTCGCCGACGATCCCTCGCTGGCGTCCTATGACGACCGCGCCGCCAACCGTGCCCGCATTGATGCCACTGTGTCCGAGACCATCGCCCAAAAGCGGGTCGAGGAGTGGTGCGCGATCCTCGAGGAGGCTGACATGCCGCACGCGCCCATCCTCGACGTCGGCCAGGTAGTCGAACATCCGCATACTGCAGCCCGGGGCATGATCAAGGAGTTCACGCACCCGGCTTATGGCGCATTCCGCGCCGCTGGACTGCCGATCCAGTTCGTCGGGATGCCCGAAGCGCCGGTCGATCCGCCCCCGTTGCTCGGAGAACACACCGGCGAGGTGCTCCGCGAGATCGGGTTCGACGAGGATGAGATCAACGCGCTGGCCGTTAGGGGGAGTGTCGCTCGAGCAGATGCCCCCCCGGAAAAGGATGTGTCGTGACCGAATCTCAGATCGGGTTCGTCAGCGACGGTGACCTCACCGCTCTGAGAGAACGCGTCGGAGAGGAGGTCACCATCTCGACGCCGCCGCACCTGACCGAGGTGACGCCCGACGCGATCCGACATTGGACGATCGGTACGGGGGACCGCAATGCCTTCTGGGGCGATCCGGATCGCGCGCTCGCGGTCGGCCTAGCTTCGGCAGCCGCACCCCCGGCGATCGTGCTCGGGTTCAGCAAGCTCGCCACTGGCTACACCGGCGGCCTACCGGGCGTGCACGCGATGTACGCAGGTAGCGACTACTCCTGGTCGCGAGTCCCGGTCGTCGGTGACCAACTCACCGTGCGCGTCGTATTCGAAGAGTTACTCGAGAAGACGAGCGAGTACGCAGGGCGCACGTGGGAGCAGATCGCACGAATCAAGATGCATGATCAGGCTGGAGAACTGGTCGCTGACGGTCGGTCGTGGGTTTTCCGCGTCGAGCGGTCGGCGACGGTCGCCCACAGCAAACACGACGGACTCGAGCCCCACGTGTACGAGCCCGAGGAACTCGAGCGGATCTTTGCCGAGATCGACAGCGAGACTGTTCAGGGGACGACACCGCAGTACTTTGACGACCTGGTCGTTGGCACCGAGATCCCGCCGCTGGTCAAGGGTCCGCTGACGGTCAGTGACAACGTAATGTTCGCGATGGCCTGGGGTGGCTCGTTCGTGAGGGCACATGGACTCGCTCGCGACTACTTCCGGAAGCATCCGGGCGCGGCCATCTCGAACGAACAGGGAGTCCCCGACTTCGCCGAGCGCGTTCACTGGGATCGCACGTATGCCGCCTCAGTTGGCCTGCCCCATTGCTATGATTACGGCGGTCAGCGATTCGCGTGGATGGCGAACCTGCTCACAAACTGGGTCGGCGACGCCGGCCAGTTGACGCGTCTGCGTGTTGAGTTTCGCCGCTTCAACCTTGTCGGCGATACGACCTGGTGCCGGGGTCGGATAACGAAATGTGGCATCGACGGCGACCCCGGAATCGTCCACCTTGAGATCTGGTCGCATGACCAACGCGGTGCGATTACGAGCAAAGGCCAGGCAAGCGTGCGTCTTCCACTGCGCCACTAATGCAGGCTGCAGAGCTAGTCGGCCGGGCGCTAGCGGCGTACGGCACCAAGAAGGTCTTCGGAGTTCTCGGCGACGGCAACATGTTGTTCGCGGCATCGTTCGAACAGCTCGGCATCGCGTACGTCGCGGCGCGACGAGAGGACGGCGCGATCACGATGGCAGACGGCTACGCACGCACGACGGGTCAACGGGCGGTCGCGTCCGTGAGCTACGGACCGGCGCTAACAAACGGGCTCACAGCCTTGACCGAGGCCGTCCGTGCCCGCAGCCCGCTCGTGGTTATAACCGGTGAGGTCGCTCGGTCCGACACCTCTAACGTTCAGCGACTCGACCAACGCGAGCTGGTCCAAGCTGTCGGAGCGCGCTACGTGTCTGTCGGTGACGCTAGCCAGATCCCAGCGCTCCTCGGCCACGCATGCGCGGAGGTGGAGGTCGACCGCGTACCGATTGTGGTCGCCGTGCCGTTCGATGTGCAGCTCCAAGAGGTCGGCTTCCCGACAACGTTGTCGCTCCCGGAGAGCGTCAAGCCGGCCCGTCCGCACCCCGACATCGCTGTGATCGAGGAAGCCGCAGCGATCCTCGTTAAGTCGCGGCGAGTCCTCGTTCTCGCTGGTGGCGGCGCTATCGACGGCCCAGCGGAGGCCGCGCTCGCACGCCTCGCCGACCGAGCGGGTGCGTTGCTGTGCACCACGCTTAGGGCGCGTGGATTGTTCCATGCGCATCCGTTCTGCATCGGCGTCGCCGGCGGCTACACGACTTCGTTCACTCGCCGTTTGTTCAAGGAAGCCGATTGCGTGCTCTCATTCGGCGCCAGCCTCAATCGATTCACCACCCAGAACGGGTCGCTGTTCCCGAACGCGATCGTGGTGCGCTGCGACGTCGACGAAGGGGCCTTTTCGACGGCGCGTAATTCCGACGTCCTCATCCGCGGCGACGCCCAGCTAACCGCAGAGGCCATTGCGGACGCTCTCGGGAGCGACGCTCCGCCGGCCTCGTTCCGAACCAGCTTGCAGGCCTCCGCCATCGCCGACCACCGCCATGGCGAGCCGTTCCAGGACATGTCCGGACCGCGGGGCGTCGACCTCCGCTCGGCCCTCACCATCCTTGATGCCGAGCTTCCCGACGAGCGGATCGTGGTAGTCGATACGGGGCATTTCACTTCCGACGTGTGTTCATACGTGAGCGTCTCACGCCCCCGCGACTTCGTGTTCAGCGTCAACTTCGGCTCGGTCGGCCTCGCACTTGGCAATGCGATCGGTGCGGCCATCGGATCTCCGGGCCTTCCCGTCGTCGCGTTCGTCGGCGATGGCGGACTGATGATGAGCGTGCTCGAGCTGGACACCGCTGTGCGGGCTCACGTGCCTCTGATGGTAGTGGTCTGCAACGACGGCGGTTTCGGAGCCGAGATTCATAAGTACAGGATGCGTGGGCTCCCATGGGAGGTCGCGACATACGAAAACCCAGACTTCGCCGAAGTGGCACGATCGCTCGGCGCCGAAGGTCACTCGGTCCTCACTCTTGACGACCTACGGGGGATCGATCTGGACATGGCGACCCGCGATAAGCCGATTCTGCTCGACATCCATGTCGACCCGGTTCGGATGAGCGACTGGTACGAGCGAATCCAACGTCCGAAGATCGTGCTCGAAGGTCAATCCCCGATATAACGCGAGTTCGCGTTCTGGAACAGTACGACCTGGTTCAGGCGATGCTCGTACGCGCGGATCGGTGCCGGTACCGCTGCGTTAACGGCGTTGAAGAGCGCCTGCTCGGCGAGGAAGACCGCTGGTGCGAACTCCACGATTGAGCGCTGGAACGCCATCGTCCGCTCGCGGCGGGTGTTCGCGTCCGGTGCGAGTAACGCGTCGCGCATCATCTGTTCGAACGCCGGATTCCCGGCATAGGGCGGATGCCACGTACATACGCCCGGCGTCCCGCTGCTGCCGAGAATCGGAGAGATCGGAGCGTAGTCGTGCGCGAGGTCGTAGAGCGGCTGAGTCGTGTTGTGCCCGCAGTCTACCCGGAGGTAAAGCGGTGGCATCCAACCCGGTTCGTTGGCCGCGGCGGCTGCTGAATAGTCGTGCACCTCGAGCTCCACGCCAATGTCCGCGAATGCCCCTTGCAGGATCGCCGCTATTCGCTCCGTGTCCGGACGTCGCCGGATGTATAGCGGCGCGGCTAGACCGTCGGCATGACCTGCGGCCTCGAGGAGCGAGCGGGCAGCGGCGACGTCTGTTTCGAAGTGCCAATACTCCGGCGTGTACCACGTGGAGTAGGTCTTGAGTGGGCTGCGCCAACGACGCGCGAGCCCTAGGAACCCGTCCCGGATGACTGCGTCGTACGGTGTTGCGTAGCTGAGCGCATGGCGGACGCGGTAGTCGTCAAACGGGGGGGTGTTATAGTCGATCTCGATCGAGGCGTGACCCGCCCAGGCGGATATCAGTTCGACACCTTCGGCGGATTGCAGGCTTCGAGCCTCATCGCAACGGAGGCCTGGTACGAGAGTCGGTTGGCTGGTGCGCACCAGGGCTACGGCATCGGCACGCGAGGGAACCTCACGGAGCGCGACGGTCATCGGTTCGCCGCGCTGCCGGTGATCTGCGCGTAGAGCGAACTGGAGCCCGTCCGGATTACGGTCGGTCAGCTCGAACGCTCCGAACCCGGCGACGTTCTCGGCCAGCCACCCGCAGGACCACGGATCCTCGTCGGTCGCGTGCGCAACGGCTGCAGTCGCATCGGCTATGCGTGGAGTCGCCCAGAAGAGATGTGCTGCAAACAGGGGATCCGGACAGCGGAGCCGGAATCGCAGGTGATGTTCGTCCATGACCTCGACGCAGTGTGCACCATCAAGGCCACCGACCTGACTCCAACGCCAAGCACCGATGTTGTCCAGAGCGAACGACCGCTCGAAACCCCAGCGCACCGCCGTCGATGTCAGAGGATTACCGAGATTGCTACGCAATCCTCCACGTAACCGCACAATCCACGACCCGCCCACCTCTGGCCACCAGCTCTCGGCGAGCCGCGGCTGCATCGTCGTGAAGTTCGGGTCGGGAATGCCCCCTCGGCTGGGAGTCGTGCCCGGCCCCGCCAGAGTCTCGTGACACAGCGCGAGCACGAGGTACGTAGCTGGCGAAAGCGCTTGGTACTCGGGATGGTCGTTGTCGAGCTGAGGTACTGAACTGCGAACTGGGATCGTCAGTTCGCCCGGCATCGTCACAGCGTCAGTAGGAAGCCGACGACGGCGGCTTCGAAGTCGTCTGGGAACTCCCATTGGCAGCCGTGCCCACCCTGTACCTCCGTCACGACCGTGCCCACCAGCGTGGCCAAATCGCGCTGGACGTCGGTCGGGATCAAGATGTCGTCGCAAGCGACGACTACATGTACTGGGACGTCAAGTCGATTCAGCCGAGCACGTGCATCGTGAGCGCGGACCGCGTCGAGTTGGCCCAAGTAGCCGGCCAGTGGCAGCCGGCGAGACGCCAGGGCGGCGTCCAGCGCTGCGATCTCCTCAGGACACGCCTCGAAATAGGCGGGCGTGAACGCACGGAGCACAGCGTCGGCCATCGCGAGCCGAACTCCTCCGCGCTTGACCAGAGCCTCCCAATGGTCGAACAACCGGAGCGCGTATCGGTCGGGCGCCGCGTACGTACACGCCAGGGTGAGGGACGCCACCGACTGCGGGTAGCCAAGGGCCAGCTCCTGCGCCACCATGCCCCCGAGAGATACGCCGACGATGTGCACACGGTCCAATTCGTGCTGCGCGAGTAGCCGGTGAACATCACGAGCGAGCTGCTGTGTCGTGTACGGCCGCGGTGTGGTCGTGCTGCGACCGCTTCCGCGGTGGTCGAACCGCAGGACGCGCTGACCGGCCTCGACCAGCGCCGCGGTGAGCGAGTCCCAGCTCTCCAGCTCGCTCGCCATCCCGCTGATGAGCAGAACGGTGTCGCCGCCATCGCCGTCTTGGCGCGCGTAGAGCGAAACAACGTCCGCTTCCGAAGAGACTGGCGAAATCCGGGCATTACTCATAGAAGACCATGGAGTCGATCAGGGGTCGGTCATCCTTGACCGGGATAGCTCCAATGTTTAGCATCCGAGCCGATTCGAGCCAACTTGAGACGGGTGCAGCCATCGTGAGTGCTGAGTCAAACTTGAAGAAACTTGGGCTCGTGTTGCCCGTGGCGCCCTCCCCATCGTCGTCTGGATATCTCCTAACAGTGCGCCGCGCCGGCGACCTGCTGTTTTGTGCGGGACATCCCCCGTATGCCGAGGATGGGTCGCTGATCACCGGAGTAGTCCCAGACGATCTTGACGTCGAGGCGGCCCGCAAAGCGGCGCGACGTGTCGGGCTCGGATTGCTCGCGACGCTGCGCGCTGAACTCGGAAGCCTCGACCGCGTCCGCACTGTGGTCAAGCTCCTGGGCATGGTGAACTCAGCACCTGGCTTCACCCAGCAGTCTGACGTGATCAACGGCTGCTCCGAGCTCTTCGTCGAGGTCTTCGGCGCGGAGATCGGTCGTCACGCGCGGTCAGCGGTTGGCATGAACGGGCTGCCCGTGGGTCTCGCCGTGGAGATCGAAGCCATTGTGCAATTCAACGGCGAGGAGTGATTGCCGCGCGCAGGCGGGTCGCGCTCTGGCCGCGTGTCGATTCTGCCGTGGTTGCCGCCGTCGTCCGCGCCGGCGGCGAGGTGGTGCCCCCTGAAGACGCGTCAGCTGTGCTGTGGATGCAATCGAAGACAGCTGGGATACGTGAGGTCCTTCTACCGCAGCATGAGTGGGTCTTCCTTCCTGCGGCCGGTGTCGATCGCTGGTTCGCTAGCGGGATCATCGACGAGAAGCGCATCTGGACGGACGCTCGGGGCGTATACGCCCGCGGCGTCGCCGAGCACACAGTCGCTCTGATTCTGGCCGCGCTCCGTCGGCTACCCGAATGCTTGCGCGCGACTTCGTGGGAGCGCCGACCGGGTCGATTGCTGGCTGGTTTGACGGTCGTGATCGTCGGCGCCGGCGGAATTGGGCAGGCCACTGCGCGCCTGCTCGCACCGTTCTCGACGCGCCTCGTTGCGGTGACGAGAAGCGGGCTTCCAGTCGAGCACTTCTCGCAGGTCATCCCGGCGACCGGGCTTCTCCCGGCCCTAGCGTCGGCCGACATCGTGGTGCTCGCCGTGCCGTTGACCAGCAGCACGCGAGAGCTGATTGCCGCCGACGAGCTCCGAGCAATCGGTCCCGGTGGGTGTCTCGTGAATGTCGCGCGAGGCGCGCTCGTCGATACCGCCGCTCTCGTGCGCTCGCTACAGGCCGGCGAGCTCGGAAGTGCAGCACTCGACGTCACCGAACCGGAACCGCTTCCTGTCGGTCACCCACTGTGGACGATGCCGAACGTTGTGATCACACCTCACGTCGCCAACCCAGCTCTAGCGGTTCCGTGGGATGCGCACGAGCCCGAGATGCTCGAACGGATCGAGCGAGACGTGCGCGCGTGGATCAACGGCGAGCCATTCGAGAACGTGATCGACCCTGCCCGCGGCTATTAGCTGTCGAGCAGCCGGACCGAGGGACCCTCAGATAATTGGCGTGATCAGAACTTCACCTCGATCACCGCTCCTAGCTCCTTGTCTATGTATCTGAGTTCGACATCGTCGAACGGTTTGTCGCCTTGGATGTTGAGCAGGTCGACTCTCTCCGAGATCGGATAGGCGCCTCCATGCCAGGTACCGATGCTGAGGTTGAACCCCACCGATCCATCGCACACGAACGCCCGGAAGAGTTCCAGCTCCTCGATGCTGACTACGTCGATCTCCTTGGGCCCGACAACGATGAGATTCGGCTTGCCGTTCAACGCGATCTGGGCCTGGGTGGCCTTGAAGTGGCGATTGACCATCTTGACGGTAAGTGGTTCCCATTCGTACGTCGCAATATCGAGCTTCAGGTGCTCGCCCGAGTGCGCCTCGATGAACACCTCCTCCCTTCCGACGACCTGGCCGAAGGGAGCGAACCCTTCGACGGTGATGGGCTCAGCGCGGATCGTAATCACCCTCAAGTCATGGTCTGTATCGTTGTCCACACGCCACTCCTGTCTGTCATGTTGACGGGGTCACAGCCTTGCGTTCGAGCTGCTCCCCGTACCAGTCGGTCCGCACGTCGGGATTCAATTGTACGTCGACCAGCAGCGGGCCATTGGTCGCCGCAAGATGATCGCGCGACTCCCTCAACTGCTGCACGCTCGTAACTCGTAACGCATCGGCGCCCAGGACCCCCGCAAGTGCCACGAGATCGGGGTTGTCAAAGCGAGCCAACTCGCCGCCGTAGCCCAGTGAACGAAGTTTGTGGACCTCGGCGCCGTAGCCCCCGTCATTCATGACGATGACGGTCAACGGTATCTGCGCTCGAGCCGCGGTCTCGAGCTCTTGGATACTCATCATCAGCCCACCATCGCCAACGAACGCGAAGACCGGGGAGTCAGTACCGGCGAGAGCGGCACCGAGCCCGGTTGCGAGACCGAGTCCGACAGATCCGAAGTTCACGGCAAAAACTAGGCGATCGGGTCGGGTCACCGACACATATCGGACGATCTCCGACGTGAAGTGGCCGACGTCCACAGCGACGATCCGATCGGTTGGCAAGATGTCGTCAAACGCGAGCGCGTACGCACGAAGGTCGCCGCCTCGGTCGTCACTCGCGTCCTCGAACTCTCCCGCCCGGTCGTGAGATCCCAGGCGTGCCGCGATCTCAGTTGTTCGGAACCGTACTGACGAGAGATCAGCTTCAAACAGGTCCGCCATAGCATTGGCCACGAACGCAGCATCACCGTGCACCGCAAGCTCGGGCGTGAACCACCTACCGAGATTTGCTGCATCGCTGTCGACGTGAACCACGCGAGCCGACCCGAAGCCCGTTCTCCGGGTGGTGGTGTAGTGATTCAGGCTGGCGCCGAACGCAACGACGCAGTCCGCTTCGGCCAGCACCGAGCGTGCGAGCAGCGATCCGAAGCCACCCCCGACTCCGATTGACCACGGGTCGTCGTCGAAGAGGCCGCGCGAACGGATAGTCGTTGCCAAAAGCGCGCCGCTCGCCGATGCGAGTCGAACCACCGCAGCGCGCCCCGTCGAGTTGATCGCGCCGCGCCCCGCTAGTAATACCGGCCGCTCAGACTCGCGGAGCACCGCGGCAGCCGCGGCAATCTGCATCGGATCGGCCGACAGTGGGCTGGCATTAGCTGCTGGACGTGGACCTACCAATGCTGCCTCGAACGGCTCGGACTGCAGGGTGACCGGGACGCTGATTACGACTGGACACGAGTGCACGGTTGCGTGCTCGAACGCGTCGGCTACGGTCGCCGAACAACTCGCCGCCGAGCCGACCTCAAAGTACGCGGCGCCGGTAGGTGCGACCACGGCCCGTTGGTCGAAGCGCTGATTTGACGCCGCATCAGAGGTCTCTCCAGTCATCACCACGATAGGCGTACCGGCACGGGTGGCCTCCGTGACCGCAGTAATCGCATTGGTGACTCCGGGGCCCAGCGTCACGGTGGCGAGGCCAACCCCGCCACCGGCCCGGGCGCAGCCGTCGGCCATGGCAACAGCGCCGTCCTCCCGCCGCGCCGCCACATAGCGGACCCCGTGGCTCGCGAGCGGTGCTACAAGCTCCGCGTTTCCATTGCCGAGCACGCCGAAGCACACGGTGACACCGTGACGTGCCACCGACGCGGCGACTGCCTCACCTACGTTCATAGTGACCTTTGGAATGGGTTTCTCGACACTGTGCGGGCGCCGAGGATCCTAAACCAACCTCCGAGGTCTCGGGTTCAAGCGGGCACGGCAGCGCCGAGGCCTGCTCAGAGCCCCACCGTTGCGCCACACGCGCGGAACTGGTAGAAATCGAACTGGTAGAAATCCCCATAACGTCAAACGTTTAAGTCACTGGGTTGAGTGTGACCCTAGACGTAGATTGGAGTCTTCGATGGCTAGCAAACGATGGATTAGGCTTCTCACGCTGCTCTGCGCATTCGCCCTGATCGCCGCTGCCTGTAGCGACGATGACGGCGGCACCGCCGCCGCACCAGCGACCACCGCCGCCGCACCAGCGACCACCGCCGCCGCACCAGCGACCACCGCCGCCGCACCAGCGACCACCGCCGCCGCACCAGCGACCACCGCCGCCGCACCAGCCTCCACCGAGCTGCGGGTTGCTTGGCCCGAGCTGCCGGCCCAGCTCGACCCCCAGGTGTACGTGGGTTTGCCCGATCAGGACCTGGGCTTCAACACCATGGCCACACTCGTGAAGTACAGCGCAGAGGGTGGCAGTGACAGCGTCCCGACGCTAGAGGACCTCGAGCCCGAGCTAGCCGAATCTATCGTTGCCAATGAGGACCGAACCGTCTATACCATCACGTTGCGCGAGGGCGTAGTCAGTGCATTCGGCAATGAGTTGACCACAGCTGACGTCGAATGGTCGTTTGAACGATTCAGCGACCCGTACGGTCTGGTCGGCGGCTTCCTGTATGCAGTGGGTTCGGTCGACGCGGCCCAGCCGATCACCATCATTGACGACCGGACGTTCGAGTTCCATCTCACCGAGCCGTCTGTCATAGGCCCGGCCGTGCTGACCTGGTATGCAGCCGGTATCTACGACTCGACCGAGGCAAAGGCGCACGCCACAGACGAGGACCCGTTGGCGTCGGCGTGGCTGGCGGAGCACACGGCAGGTTTCGGGCCTTACAACGTGACCTCAATCGATCCGGGCACCGAGGTGCGGTTGGAGTCCAACAAAAATTACTGGCGTGGGCCGCCCGCCTTTGAGACCGTCGTCATCCGCGCCGTACCCGAGGCGTCCACCCGCATTCAGCTGCTACGTGCCGGCGAAGTCGACCTCATCAACAACGTTCCCCCCAACCAGGTCGAGAGCCTCCAGGGCGCCGATGGTGTTGTCGTACATGTGCTCCCGAGCGTCCAGCGCCAATCGTTGCTAATGAACAACGCAGACGAGAGGTTCGCCAACCCGCTAGTCCGGCGTGCCGTCTCCATTGCCATCAATCGACAGGCGATTGTGGACGTCGCCTATGCGGGCCTCGCCCAGGTCGCAGACCGCGCTATCGATCGCAACGTCTATGACAGCGACGCAACCGTCGAGACCGATCCGGAGCAGGCGATAGCGCTGCTGACCGAAGCGGGCTTAGAGGGCGGGTTCGAGTTCACCCTTTCGATCAACGAGCAGGCGAGCGGGCCAGAGACCGAGGAGGTGGCCCGCCTGATCCAGGCCGACTTGGCCGCGATCGGCGTGACCATGAACATCGATGTAGTTCCCTCCTTCGCCGACTTTTCGGGCGGCTTCTACACCGGCAGTTTCCAGGCGTGGATCTACCCGTCGGCGCCCGTCGTGAACGATGTCGGGTATGACCTGTTCTTGTACAACGCCTCGGGCGCAATGCTGAACGTCCACGGCTTCTCAAACGCCGACTACGACCAGCTCGCGGCAGAGGTTCTTGTCACCGTGCCGGGCCCCGAGCGTGACGACCTGATCGCTCAAGCCGCGGACATTCTGCTCGACCAGGCGCCGATGATCTGGGTGGCGGAGAGGCCGTGGCTTCTGGCCTCGAGTTCCAGCGTCACCGGGTTTGTCGCGTACCCCTACGTCGGAGTGCATTTCGCAGATCTCCAGAATTGATGCGGCGATGGACCGCATGGCGGTCTTCGACATCGCTCCCTCGGCGAGTCGGAGACCGCGATCTGGGTCGTTGCACGGCCTCCCGGTTAGGTCCCGTAAAGACCGATGAGATCGTGGCCGCGTTTTATCTTCGCCCGCGCCACATTTTTCGTAGGGGCGTTGTTCGCTGTGACGACGTTCTCGTTTCTGTTGGTGAATGTCCTCCCCGGCGACCCGGCTCGAGTGATCGCCGGTAATCTTGCGACCGATGAGCGGGTAGAACGGATCGAGCAGGAGCTCGGGCTGGACGAGGGTCTGGGTTCTCGGTACGTGGACTACATGTCGGGTGTCGCACACGGGGACCTTGGCACGTCGTTCTATACGCGCCGGGCGGTGCGGAGCGAGATTGCTGACCGACTGCCCGCCACGGTCGAGCTCGTGGCTCTCTCCCTCGGCCTAGCGCTCACCGTCGGGATCTCGCTCGGCTGCCTCAGCGCGGTTTTCGCCGGCCGAGTAATCGGTCGAGCGTCACGCACCTTCGTCACGTTGACACAGGCCGTCCCTGACTTTTTCCTTGGCTTGCTCCTCATCTACTTCCTGTTCTTCGTGTTGCGCTGGGCGCCAGCGCCATCCGGTCGACTCGACTTCGCTGACCTGCCTCCACCGGACAAGACGGGCTCGCTGTTCATCGACGCTGCGCTCGCCGGCGAGTGGTCAACGCTCGTCTCCGCATTGCGTCACGCAATCCTGCCGGTACTGACACTGGGGGCCGTCTACTCAGCCTTCATCGCGCGCATTACCCGAGCGACAGTCACGGAGGCGTTGCGATCCGAGCAAGCGCAGTTCGCGCGTGCGGCGGGTCTGCGGGGTCGGACGGTGTTGTGGTATGCGCTACTCGAGGCCCGGACATCGATCCTCACGTATAGCGCGATGCTTTTTGCGGCTCTGATCGGCGGCGCGGCGATCGTCGAAAGCGTGTTCGCCTGGGACGGCGTTGGGCCGTGGGCGATCGACGCGATCATTCGGCTTGACCTCCCGGCGATTCAGGGGTTCGTGCTG
>Ga0302132_10000908_pt1 | contig 16909 bp, 11 predicted proteins | sample CB9_321_MG_FD_203113 | JGI IMG/M metagenome (GOLD analysis project Ga0302132, IMG submission 203113) | Marine microbial communities from Western Arctic Ocean, Canada - CB9_32.1 | ecosystem: Environmental > Aquatic > Marine > Oceanic | place: Canada: Western Arctic Ocean | collected 2017-09-19
TCAAGTAGCGGTAATATATAGGCTAATGTTTTACCACTTCCTGTTGGTGACTTAAGCCATACATTATCACCTTTTAATATAGACTCATAAGCCAACCTTTGTATGTTTGAAGGGGTATGTATTTTTGCTATAGCTAACGCTTGCACTATGTTTTCGCTAATTTGTAAATCTGTAAAGCTCATATTGAATTTTTTCGTGATATAAAGTTTATTAATTATAGCGCATCTTAACACCAGTCTAATAACTAAAAACGCTTTAATTTAACACTGAGCCACCCCTAGTTTTTGGGTCACTTCTCAACGCATACTTATGTCAAATATATCATACATTCTGAGACATTTTTACATGAGCCGTGTTTTAGCGTCTTAATATGTGCCCTATAACAAACGCCTCACAACGTCTAAGCCGTTAAAGTACCAGATACAGAGAAAGATATTGGTTTGGATTTTAAAAGGTGGAGATGGTGCTTAACCTGCACGGCAAAAATGTGCGAGGAATTTTATAGTAAACACTCAGCTAAGCGGGAAATGTCAAAAACCCGCCAAGCCAGATGTTTGAACCTGATTGTACCGTTTTCCGATGGTAAAATTTATACATAAAAAACAAATGCATCTTAAGGATAAAAAATTAAAGTGAAATAGTCGCCTTAAGCTTTTGAATCATGCCTTTATTCACAGGAGGCATCTGCTTAGGATTTAATTTAGAAAGTTCGATCCATTGTGCTTTTTGACCTTCATTTCCTTTAGCAACACCCGTAAAGTCTTTGACAAGATAAAATGACAAGCAAATATTCCTTTCACTATCCACATGACGCTCTTCTGAAAATAGCTGACAACTATCTACATCAATATCCACTTCTTCTTTTAACTCACGTTTTAGAGCTGTCATCAAAGATTCTCCTGGCTCAACTTTTCCGCCAGGAAACTCCCAAAATCCACCTAAGTGGCTACCCTCTTTACGTTTTGACAGAAAAACTTTGTGGTCATTATCAAGGATAATTCCAACGACAACTTGAATTTCCTTCATTGAACCCTCACAATTATCATTAAATAGATAGAACCACATGCTACATTATGTCATCAACATTTGCGAACCAGTTATTGATTGCAATGCCTAACTTGAAAGGCGCACCTTTTGAGGAGTCCGTTATCTATGTCTGTCAACATGATCAAAATGGCGCTATGGGCTTAGTATTGACCTATCCAATCAAGCCAAAACTAAGTGATTTGTTCACTCAACTAGAAATCACACTTCCAAAAGACACTGCTATTATTGAAAATATGCCACTGTTTTTGGGCGGCCCTGTTGAGCCGGAGCATGGATTCATTCTACACTCACACCATGACAAGCCCTTACAATCCACCATTCAAATATCCAGCGAACTTTTTATCACAACCTCTAAAGATATTTTAGTTGCCATCGCTGAAGATGAGGGTCCTGATAATACCATCGTAACGCTGGGCTATGCCGGCTGGAGTGCAGGACAACTTGAAAAAGAAATACAGGAAGGCTCATGGTTAAATGCCCCTCCAAGTTGTGATATTATCTTTGACGAAGACCCAAAGCAAAAATGGACTGAAGCACTTAAAAGTATTGGCATCAAAGACGTCTCCAAATTAGCCGGATTTAGCGGCCATGCTTAAAAAAATACTTGCCTTTGATTATGGTAAAGCCCGCATTGGTATTGCCACTGGGCAAACCTTAACAAGAACCGCCTCTCCTGTTACCACAATTAAGTCCATCAATGGAAAGCCCAACTGGAAAGAGATTGAAGACATTATTAAAAAATGGCGACCCAATGAGATTGTTGTCGGACTACCTGTCGATATGCACGGTGAATTCACCGATAGCACTAAAGCCGCGCAAGCGTTTGGTGAAGAGCTTGCTAACAGAGTCAACAAACCTGTTCATTTTGTTGATGAAAAGCTTTCTACTCGTGAGGCTCGCTGGCGGCTTGAAAGCATGACTGGCAAAACGGCAAGACACCTGAAAGTGGACGCCATGGCCGCTTGTATTATTTTAGAGACGTGGATGAGTATGGAGCCGAGTTAGCATCTTTTCATTGATCTCTTAAAAGCCTCCCCGAACTCTGATCCAAATACCATTCTAGCACTCCATCTGTCGGTGCCACATGTTTTGCTGGATATGTTAAATAATGACTTCCGCTCTCTAATATCGTCGCAACCATTTCAGCTTTGCTTTTTCCTGTCACAAGAAAAGTGACTCGTTTCGCAGCATTGATGACACTCATCGTGATTGTAACTCGTTTTTGCCTACTCACTGGGTGCTGCGCTACCGCCGTCCAACAATCATCATCCAAAGGCACGCCATCGACAAAAAGGGACGCCGTATGCCCATCATCCCCCATTCCCAACCAAATCCAATCAAATATGGGTAAATGATTGGCAACTTCCACATGCCTTCTAATTTCAGAAGTATAGAAAATAGTAGATTGATCTGGATTAATAACACCATCAATTGGGTGGATGTTTTCTCTAGACAAATTAGGTAAAACATCAAATAAAAGTTTTTTCGCCTCTCCATAATTACTTTCAGGATCATCTGCCGGCACACAACGTTCATCACCCCACCAAAAATGACATTTTTTCCAATTCACCTTGGTAGCATAATGTGAATTCGCGAGTAATTCAAAAATTTGCTTTGGCGTAGAGCCTCCTGATAGCACAATATGCACCGCTTCTTTTTTAGAGTGAGAAAGCGTAATTAAATCTTCAATAACACGCTCTACAAGATCTCTGCTGTAATCAAATTTAACAATGTCCATTATTTTAAATTCCTACGTTAATACATAAAATTTGAGTTATTTACATTTTGGTTTGGGGTCAAATGCGAACTTTGGATTACGCCATTTATGTCCTGATTTTGCCAACAATCTATCCGCCGCTTTAGGTCCATGACTACCACTTTCATAAAAATGTAGTCGCTCTGTGGCATTATTTGATACGTAATTTATAATGGGATCAACAATAGACCAACACGCCTCAACCGCATCATTACGAGAAAACAAAGTATTATCTCCAAGCAAGGCATCTAAAATCAAACGCTCATAAGCAGGAGGGATTTGTTTGTTTGCAAAATCAGAATAAAAGAAGCTCATGTCCATTTGATGTGTTTTAAACCCCGTACCAGGTTCCTTTGCAGCAAAGGTAAGTTTGATTCCTTCATCTGGCTGAATACGAATCACCAATTGGTTTTTATAATGTTCTTTTTTCTGCGTTTTTGAAAAAAATGGGTGCGGCGTGCTTTTAAAGTTGATCACAACTTCCGACACACGTTTTTCTAAACGTTTTCCTGTACGGATATAAAATGGAACATCATGCCAACGCCAGTTATCAATATAAAATCGAATTGCCGCATAAGTTTCAGTATGAGATTGACGGTCTACATTATTCTCTTCTCGATAGGAGTTTTCACCCTCTCCCCCTAAATACTGCCCAATCACAACATTTTCATTCATTTCTTCATCTGTCTTATAAATACGAGTGGATTGCAACACCTTTAATGTTTCATTACGTATGGAATAGGAATCCATATTTGCAGGTGGCTCCATTGCGGTAATACACAGTAATTGCAGTAAATGGTTTTGCACCATATCTTTAATCGCACCGGCATGGTCATAATAACCACCTCTGTCTTCAATACCGATCCTTTCGTTCGCAAATATTTGAATATTTTCAATATGATTCGAGTTCCACAATGGTTCAAATATGGCATTCGCAAATCGAAAAACCAGAAGATTTTGAACCGTCTCTTTCCCAAAATAGTGATCAATCCTAAAAAGTTGTTTCTCGCGATAATATTTTAATAAATGTTTATTAAGGTCTCTGGCTGAATCTTCATCGTTGCCAAACGGCTTTTCAATAATGAGGCGCTTAAAACCATCCTCACGGTTATTTAAGCCTACTTTTGCTAATGCTTCTGGTATTTTATAATATAAACTTGGGGGGGTTGAAAGGTAAAACAAATAGTTTGCGTCAATATCAAATTCTTTTTTCAATACTGAAAGCCGATCTTTTATTTTAACGTACTCAGCTTCATCGGAAGTATCTAGTGTTTGATAAAATAGGTGCTTACAAAAATCCTTAATTTCACTAGCTTCATCTGGGTTTTCCTCAATCAAAAAATCATAGGTGCCCTGTCGATAGACTTCGTCTGGAATATGACTACGCCCCGCACCAAGAATAAGTTGTCGCTTAGATAATAAGTTCTGTTTAAATAAACTGTATATGGCGGGGATCAATTTACGTTTTGATAAATCCCCAGAGGCGCCAAATATAATAATAATATGGCTTTTAATTTTGTGCTTCATTCTCATAGTTCCTTAACGGGCATATTAGTTTCTAATATTTCTTCAAAAATTTCATTAAACTTCACTATATTGCCTCCCAGTGACCTGCTTTAAGGCTTCCTACTCTCTTAATTTTATTTTCATCTTTTAACTTTCTAATCGCTTTTTTTACCCCTGATTCACTCATTTTTAATTCAAAACAAATTTCTTTGATGGTTATTTCATTCTTATGCTTAGTATATTTCTTGTAATGGTATATGGCGATTTATAACGACTCATTATAACATTAACCTCTTAAACTTTTTCTTTTTGATATGACATTTTTTTGTAAGCTCCTACTGTATTATAAACGGTTCTTCCATTTTGATTTTTTTTAGCATTCTGAATAATAATTGGTGTATTTGATAAGAAACCTCCTTACTAATCTATGCGCAAAATCTAAAACCCAAGTGTTCCTAATGCACCAGAAGTTATATTACTCACTGCCGATTGAGTTGTAGCCACTTCTGGAATTGGCTCAAGTGAGGTACGACAAGAGTTTGTTATGGCTGTTGTCGCACCTTGCGCCAATTTATACCCAATCAACCCAATTGCACCGACACCTGTTGCCATAATGGCAGCACCGAACCCAACCTCTACAGCCGTTCTCATCGTATTTGGATACACATAAATATTATTAAAGCTACCTGATATTGTCAAAGGTGGAATAACGCTTGAGAGATTAATAAACTTCGCACTTGGGGTCAAGGAGATATCCACTTTCTGATTCACCAAATCAACATCTCCAGAAAAAATCACCACACTACCAGAGAGATTTAACATTGAACCACTTTGAATATCAAAACGCCCCTCTTTTGCTATCGCGTTAAAAACGCCGCAATTGAGTGACAAGTCATTACTAAAACCACCGCCGGCTAACAGGCTAAAAAATTTTGTAATCGGGTTGTTAGAAGAAACTAAACGATAATTAACATCCCTCATACCTACTTTTATACGGCCATCTAGATGATCTAAAAGTTCTTTGGTGGTTTGACCTTCACTGTGAGCCACCGCATCAAACATAAATTGACCTGTCGAAAGACCGATATCTTCTAAATGCAACCCTTTCACCAACTGAGCCAAATTCAACACACCCATATAGATCTTGTACTGCAAATGATATTGCCCAGCCAATCCTGGTGTCACCGCAAGTATGCCATCTACTTTCCCTGAAAATATATTCTTAGCGCCAAAGTTAACATGCAAGTCATTCCCAGCAGACTCCACGCCTAGATTTACATCCGTGATGGTGCTCGTGTCAAAAATAATTTTTGCAAGCTGTAGCTTCGCATCAATATTATACTGTTCAAATATTTCACCAAGCGGAATCGTCATCCATGAAGGAATGACCGCTTTTTCTTTTTGTGCTTTTTCAGCCATTTCAGCCGCTTTCTTTGGGTCTACCTCTTCTTCTTTTTTCTTAGTGGTTGCTTCCTCTGCAAACCCCAAAGTGTTCGAGTGCGCTTTTAAGTTATCCTTTGCCGATTGATATGCAGCTTGAATTTTTGAGACATCAATCACATTACTACTAGCCTTAAAAAATGTATTCCAAATACCTTGTTGTTTTGACATTTTACCTATTGCGGTAAAATCAGTTCCCGAGCCTTGATAAGTGATTTTTGTAAAATCTGTATGATCTTTGAGAACATCCACCTCTAATGCAAGTTTTAAATCTTGAATGTCTGGGATAACCCCATAACCCCAACCATATATGAATTGATTCAACCCTGAAAGTGACGTGGCGTTCACCTCTAATTTGGCGCGTGCATTAAAACCAGGTTCAAGCAGCCCATTCACCAATACATTTGCCTTCACCCCATTAATATCTAAGATAAAATCTTTAAGATCAAATGTTGTACTTTTTAAGTTATAGTCTGCTGTTAAGTTCAAACTCATTGGTTGTGCATTACTGATTGCTGTGAGAGATAAATGATCCACTGCTGCACCTAAAAGTGACAATGACATTTCAGAGTTAAGATTAATATTTTCAAGTGATGGCAATTTTGTGCCAGCAAAATCAGAATAATAAGATAAATTATTTACTTTCATAAACAATTTTGCGGTTGCACCACCATCTTTACCTAAAAATCCATTGGCATTTAGCTGCACGCCATCGCCACTTTTGGAATCCGAAAAAAATATGCCTGCAGATAAGGGCAAGTTTGCAAGATACATACCATAACTTGCACTCCCTTTTAAGGATAACTCCCCACCACTATATTTTGTTGAGATATCGGCAATATTCAAATTTAACTTCCCATTGGATGCGTCAATATTTAAATCACTGTTAATTTCTTTTAAAGCTCCTAATGAAGGTTCTGGTGTCGAAGCCAAAAAATCAAATATTGCAGCACTTGCAAAATGCGTTTTAATATTGACATCTGCCCAATCAGCCGTTTCGCTTGGCACGCCCGTCATTCCTTTGATTTTAAGGGTATTATCTTCACCATTAATCGTCGTTACCAAATTGTATTGTGCAAGCTGGTGCAAGTTGGCTAGATTTAAGTTTACCTCACCATATAGTTCAATCGGCGCGCTATTCACCATCACATTTACATCTGGTTTTATTTGAATTTTTTGATCACTCACCCCTTCGATATTGGCTTGTATTTTTATATTTTCAATGCGATATGGCAAAATAATGCCAGCCCCTTTGAGTAAGCTGTTTAGATTTGCCACTGAACCTGTCATACGCGTTTGCATCCAATTTGGTTTATTGAAAGGCCAAGATAATCCTGAGTTAATATCCACTTCATTATGATCATAATTTATGGATATGTTTGCCTGGATAGGCACATTATTCATATTATCCAAAGAGGTTGAAGCAATTGCATGAATTCCAAGCGGTAGCCCTTGATAAATTCCTTTAATATCTAAATTGTCAATTGAGATATCCTTTGACTCTGCCGAAATTTTTGCATTAAGGGAGATATCTTTTAATTCCACCTCTTTTGCATCCAAAGCATCATTTAAAACTGGCAAAGAGGAATTAACCGCCACATCCAGCCATTTTTGGTCGCTAAGCGGTTCCGACATCTGTCCTGCTATTGTAAACGTCTGCCCCTGCTCCCCCTTTAAACCAAGATTAACAGACAACGGGAACAGTGTTGTTTTCTCTTGAGAGGCAGCTTGTAACAATAATTTATAAGGCTTATCACGATAAACAAAATCAAAGTGTGTCGTTTCGCTTTCCAACACTCCATGACCAAAGGAGGTTGCAATTGTTAGATCTAATTGTTTGAATTGTTTTAGATTTGGTTGTTCAAGCCCGAGCTTTTTCATAAAAACATAAGGGTCAGATATTTTTGTGGCTGATCGAGCTGCGATGTGAAAAGCATGATCTAAAGAAACCAGCCCATTCAAGGTGATACGATCCTTGTCTCCAAAGAGTAAATCTAAAGAAAAGCCCATCCCTTTATTGAAAAACAATTGATCTAAGCGTGCGACTTTCCCATCCAATAAGATGGTTTGATCATTGAGCTGCATGCTTGACTTAATCTCATTGTGAACAATCTGTGACTTACTTAGATCAAAATTATCTAGATTAAGTGTTTGCGTAGCATTTGGCGTAATATAATTGATTTTAATTTTATCTAACTTCACAACAGGCAAAACAAGATCAAAAATACTTGGTGAATTCTCTGCTTTAGTTGCTTCTGTCTGAGGCGTTTTCTCTGGGCTAGAAGTTAATGCGGGGAAATCCCAACTTGCCTTGCCTGCACCATTATTAATGAGGTTAATGCCCCCTTTATCAATAGAGACATTAATCAAGCTTATTTGCCCATGCATTAGCTTCCACAGCGCCACTGAGACTTGCGCCTTCCCTACAGATACCATTTTGGGCGCTTCTTTAGCACCGACTATATTTGGATTATCTAGTTTAACATCATAAAGGTATACACTTAATCCCGTGTGATAGGATAACCCAATGGACACACCACCTAATGAAAAATCACGACCAAGTAGCTTACTTATTTGATTCGAGGCAATCCCCATAAAAGGCGTGAAATTCACCGCATTAAGCGTCATCACAATTATGATCAGCGATAAGACTGAAATCAAACTATAGACAGATATTTTCTTTAGTAGACGCACAATTATAACCCTTCACTGTAAAGTTAAAACCTAAATAAACTCACTTCTAATCATAGTGATAAAAACCCATTAATTCTATTAAATGTTTGATCTTGTTTTGTATACGCGCCGTTTTAAATTTCTGAGTCTTAAGCTAAAGTTGATTTGATACACATCAATTATTGAGGATTAATATCTTGTCTCTATCTAATTTCTCCGGTACAGTCGCAAACTTGTTTGTAAAAATAGTGTCACCGCTATGCGTATAGCTCGTTTTATTTTTGGAAGTCCAATTCCAAAATCTCTTGCCGATGAACAAACCCTCCCTAAGATGCGTGCCCTCGCTATTTTTTCATCTGACGCCCTTTCCTCCGTTGCTTATGCGACTGAAGAAATTCTGGTAATTCTAGTGCTTGCAGGCAGCGCAGGTCTTATGTATTCCATTCATATTGCCTTCTTTATTTCGATACTAATCGTGATTGTTGGATTTTCTTACAAGCAAGCGATTGCAGCCTATCCAGAAGGAGGTGGTGCTTATGTAGTCTCCCGCGAAAACTTTGGCCCAAAAGTTGGATTAATTGCCGCCGCTGCACTTATGATCGACTATATTCTCACGGTTTCTGTGAGCGTTTCAGCGGGGATTGCCGCCGTTACTTCGGCCTTTCCTTCACTTTATGAGCATTCCGTATTTTTGGCGATCACCTCCATTATTATTTTGACTTGGGTAAACTTAAGGGGTATTCGCGAATCTGCCAAGGCTTTTATGTTTCCAACCTATATTTTTGTGATTATGATTTTTGCACTGATTGGGATGGGGTTATATAAATACTTCCACCAAACCCTCGAAGTCATGGACTATGCACACCAAACAGATCTCATTGAACCGATGACTAAAGTCTTAACCATTGCACTTATCCTAAAAGCATTTTCATCTGGTTGCTCTGCCATGACAGGAATTGAAGCCATTTCAAATGGCGTGAGCGCCTTCAAACGCCCAAGAGCACAAAATGCCAGTCAAACGCTCACAATACTCATGATCTTATTGATCTCCATGTTTTTGGGAATCTCATTTCTAGCCTATTATATCAAGCTTCAGCCCCTCACAAACCAAACGGTACTCTCTCAGCTTGGACATGCAATATTTGGGGGCGGCATGTGGTATTATGTCTTACAAGCTTCAACTTGTTTGATTTTATTGCTTGCAGCAAATACTTCATTTGCCGGCTTCCCATTACTGGCTTCTATGATCAGTAAAGACGGCTATTTACCAAGGCAACTGCGTAATATCGGAGACCGATTAGGGTTTAGCAATGGTATTATTATGCTCGGTATTTTTGCTTGTTTCCTTATCTATATATTTGATGCTCAAACAAACTTACTCATTCCGCTATATTCTATTGGTGTCTTTATTGCCTTTACGCTTTGCCAAGCAGGTCTTGTAAAAGTCTGGTATGTTCGACGCCATAAAGTCAACTCTTGGTGGTTTAAAGCACTAATAAATGGCTTTGGTTGCCTGTGTACTTTTGTTGCCTTGATGGTGGTGATGATCAGTAAATTTGAAACCGGTGCATGGATGGTGATCATTGCCATTCCACTACTTTTTATCTTTTGCTCTAAGATTTACTCACATTATAAAAGAGTGGATAGTGAGCTCGCTATTAGTACCGACGAGGGCTTAATGGAAGCTTCTTTAAAATCAACGACCAAGCCTAAAGTCATTGTTCCAATTTCTAAGCTTCATAAAGGCACGATTGCCGCACTTGATTTTGCTCGCACGCTTTCTGATGAAGTGATCCCAGTGGCTGTAAACATAGATTCTGAAAAAACAGATAAACTCAAGAAAGCATGGAAAAAGTTAAATTTCCCTGAAAAACTGGTCATTGTGGACTCGCCATACCAATCAATGCTACGTCCTCTCATTCGAGTCATTCGCAAGAATGACCTTCGTGAGCCAGAGAGAGGATTGACTATACTTGTCTTGCCAAAAGCACAAACAACAAAATGGTATCATATCATTCTGCACAATCAGAAGAGCTTTATGTTGCGCATGGCGCTGAATGCGTTAAGTAAACAAGAAAATCCAGGAGAAACACGGGTGATTGTTGAAGTACCTTATCAGTTACATAGGTAGCTAATAAATAGATCTAGCCTAAAGGATAATCTCTAATATTTCAAATTTCGTTTCAAACGTACCAATAAACTATACGCCACGGGCACGACAAAAAGTGAGAAAAAGGAGCCTAAAAGCATCCCAGCCACGATCACCATCCCAATCTGTTGCCTAGCATGCTCACCTACACCTGAAGTATAAAGCAATGGGATTGCACCCAATACCATCGTTACTGTGGTCATTAAAATTGGACGAAGACGTGTTGACGCTCCCTTGATCACCGCTTCTCGAATACTGCTACCCTTAGCTAAAAGTTCATTGGCAAACTGGACGATCAAAATCCCATGTTTCGAGACTAGCCCCACCAATGTTACCAACCCAATTTCAGTATAAATATTCAGACTCCCCCCAATCAGTTTCAGCCCAAACAAGGCGCCCACCACACATAATGGGACAGTCAATAAAATCACAAAGGGGTCAATAAAACTTTCAAACAATGCCGCCAACACCAAGTAAATAAAAATCAGCCCTGCAATAAAGATCAACACCATACTGCTATTGCCTTCTAACATATCTTTTGCCTGCCCTTTAAACACCGCAGATGTTCCGGGTAATAAGGCTTCATGCGATAATTGTTGAATATCCGTCACCACATCACCAATACTATAACCTGGATTCAGACTCACATTTATTTGCACCGCATTCATTTGGTTATAGGTCAACAAAGAAGGCGCTTTAACAATGGGCACCACATTCACCAAACGGGATAGCTGAATCCATTGATTTTCATCCGATTTCACATATAACTTATCCAGCACACTAAAATCATCTAAATTTTTCTTTGGTAATTGGACAATAATTGGGTAACTTTGACCATTGATTTGGTAATCATTTTTAAGCTTCTGCCCGCCAAACATAATGTTCAATAAAGTTTGAATCTTCGAGCCATCCACATCCAACAATGCCGCATTGGTAAAGTTAATATTTAACTCAAATTGTGCATTGTCCATATCTACAGCCGTATCCGCAGTTTGCACCGCTGGCAGCTGTTCCAATATATTAATAAAACGATCAGCTTGTGAGTACAAGCTATCATAACTTGCCATGCCCACAATATACATTTGAATATCACCTTTCCCAAAACCACCTTCTGAGCCACTGAGCGGAATAACAAAGCTGCCACCCTTTACACCCTTCATATCTTCAATGACCTTATTAATACGCATTGAAACAGCAGAACTCTGGGAAAATTCATCAGGCTTTAATGTATTAAAAGAAAGTCCCATCAAGTCCCCTTGACCCCCAGTCATTACCATGCCAAAAGAATTACTAAACAAACCCTCCGTTTCTGACTGCGTCTCCACCTCATTAAGCTTCTTGGCTAGATAATCCGTGCTTGTGCTGTTTTCACCTTGAATCATAATCCCCACTACACCAATCGTGTCATTGGGTTGTAACGCCATGGGTAACGTTTTAAAAAGCATCCATCCCATACCTATTAAAATCACGAATAATACAATTAGCCAGCCTCGAACGGTTAAAATAAAGCTCAACGACTTCTGATACATGATTTCTAATTTGGAAAATAAGCGCACCACAAATTTTTCATAGCGATTTTCTTTCTCATCTCCTAACATGTGTGCACACATCGATGGTGTTAGCGTGAGTGCCACAAATCCCGATATTAAGATGCTAGCCGCTAACGTAAAGGCAAATTCTTTAAAAAACACCGCACTTTTTCCTGTCATAAAAGCAATGGGCATATAAACGGCAATTAAAGTAATCGTCATACCAATAATGGCAAACCCAATTTCTGAACTCCCTTTTCTCGCTGCCTCAATGGGCGCTAATCCTTTTTGTCGATATCGAAAACAGTTCTCAAGCACCACAATGGCATCATCCACCACCAAACCTACAGCAAGCACCAATGCCAGCAACGTCATCATGTTAATGCTAAACCCAAGTGGCCAAATAATCGCAAAAACACCAATCAAACAAACAGGTAATGTTACGATAGGGACTAAAGCCGCTCTCATACGCCCCAGAAATAACAAAGAGACCAATGCCACCAAGAATACCGCTTCAAAAATGGTCTTCACCACTTCATAGAGCGATGTTTTAAGCGGCGTTGCTAGGTTGAGTAAGACATGTCCTGTCATTCCAGAGGGTAATGATGTCGCCAACTGCTGAATCATTTTAGAAACTTTATTTGCCACTTCAATAGGGTTAGCATCACTGGTCGGCGTCACACCAATCACCACACCCGGCTGCTTATTCACGAAACTTAGAGAACCTCCTTGGATAGACAAAGCACCGAGGTATATTTTTGCCAACTGGCTTAAGCGTATAAGCTTATCCCCTCTTTTAGCAATCACCAAACTTTCAAACTTTGGAATATCACTCAATGCAGAGTTTACATTAATTGTATAAGAGTTTTGCGCCGTTAATAATTGCCCTGCAGAAACATTTACATTTAATTTTTCAAGCTTATCCACAACATCAATAGGTGAAATTTTTAAAGCTGATAACTGCTTAGGATTTAGCTCAATTCTGAGCGCAGAAGTATCTGACCAAAGCTCGGCATCCCCAACTCCAGGTATTTGCAATATTTGTTTTAAAATAGAATCATTAACATAGGATGCGACCTCTTGTGTTGTTCTACTTTGATCAGCAAAGCCAACAAATATAATCTCACTCGAACTACCCCTTTGTTGGATAACGGGTGCATCCACACTTTCGGGCAACTTAACAGACCCCACGTCACGCATCACTTCTGACTGTGCGGTAAGAAATTTTTCTTGCGTAATATCACCAAAGTTGAGGACCACTCTACTTTGCCCTTGTCTAGAGGTGGCTTCTACATAACTCAGATTTTGTGCGCCTGCGACTGCTGAGACTATTTTTTGGGTCACATCATTCTGAACCACCTCAGCACTCGCGCCTGAATAGCTTGTCGAGACAACAAGGGTTGGCTTAAAAACACTTGGCTCAAATTGTAATTTAACAAATTTAAAGCTTAATAATCCGACCAAGATGATCATGGCACTTAGTACAAAGGAAAAAACAGGTCGGTCGATACAAAGCGAAGAAATTTTCATTGTGCTTCTGATACCTCAACTTGTATACCATCACCAATCGTGCCATTCGCAGTATCAATCACCACGTCACCTTCTTTTAAACCCTCCATGATGGTCACATAACCTTTATGCACTTCTCCAACCTTGACCGTGACTTGCTTTGCTTTGCCTTTTAGTATCGTATATGCCGCAAAACCGCCACTGGTCGTATGTATGGCTGATTCAGGAATCGCGAGAACACTATTCTCAGCTTTTAACTCCTGAGTCACATAAACGCTCATACCTGGAGCAAAAAGATTGTCTTTATTCTCATATTTTGCACGCACCGTAAACGTCAAATTATCTGGATCCACACTAGGTGAAATATAAGTCACCTCTGCCATATACTTTTCACGACCGAATGCATCTGAATGAAAGTTGATCTTTTGACCAAGTCGAATCATCGCGACCAAGTGCTCAGGCATAGAATATTGAATAACCAGATTCAAGCGATCCACTAATCCAATCATTGCATCCCCTTGATTGACATAGCTTCCGACAGCTAAATTAGTTGCGCCCACGAACCCCGAAAATGGTGCAACAATGTGTGTCAATGACAGTGCATACTCTGCTGCACGATACTTTGCTTCTGCTTGCAAAAATAAGCTTTGCACTGTATCTAGTTCTTCAAGTGATACGGCATTATTTGATTTATATAGCGTTTGATAACGTTTATATTGAGTTTCTTCCTGCGTAAAACTTGCAAGTACTACATCTAAATCTGCTTTTTCCTTGGTATTGTTTAGGTCGATTAAAGGCATGCCTTTTTTGACATATTGACCACTTGAAAAATGAATGGCTTCTACAACGCCATTCGTTTGTGACTTAAGGTCAACCATATTGGGTGCAATAATAGAGCCTGTTGCCTTCCCCACAATTGGAATATTAAGATACTTGGCTTTTGCTACTGTAACTTCCAGCGGTTTTATAGAGAAATTCGATTTATTATCTGAACCACCATAAAATTGCCACACCCCCATCAAAACCAACAAAACTATCGCGATGGACGCAAAAACAATATGTTTTATGTTCTTTTTCATGTAAGTGCCTAATATTTTAAAGTACTATTCTAATCCCCTATCTACAAATAAAACAAGAGGATAGACTTTGATGAGTTTGATTTTAGTCAATTAGGATATATAAATGTAGGGGCAACTTGATATTATTATGGTTTTAAATTTGGAATCCCCATTAGAAGCGACAGTGTCGATGTTCTAGGCAGAAGTAACGACCTTCGCTAAACTTGTCTTATTTGATTTTTCACAGAAAGCACCTATGGTACAATGGGCGTAATATCAATATCTAAGAATAAATATTATGGCTATTTTTGAACAAACATTTACCGTCAATCCTGAACATATTGACGATAACAATCACCTTAATAATGTTGTATATATTCAATGGATGCAAGATGTCGCCATTATGCATTCCAGCACACTAGGATGGGACGCTAAGAAATATGCGAGAAATCAGTGCAGTTGGGTAGCAAAGACTCATTTTGTTGACTATATTCGCCCTGCTTTTTTAAGAGAAATCTTGACCGTCAAAACATGGATCGACAATATTAAACGCTGTTCTTCCGTCCGTAAATATGCCTTTTATAACAGTGAATCAAAATTAATTGCTAAAGCTGAAACGTTATGGATTTTTATTAATGCCAAAACTGGACGTCCTCAGGGGATTTTTCCTGAGATTAAGGAAAACTTTATTCCTATTGATAATGTATTGTAGCGATGATTCCATTGCTGAATTAATGCTACACTGATATAGCGCTACGACAAAGTCGCTCGGTAATTAGTCCATTACACTCTACAAGATTCTCGAATACTTGATCACTTTATGGGTGATATAAACAAAATTAACCAATACTCTTTACTAAACTTGTCTTATTAGATTTTTCACGGTGCATAACAAAGCCAAGCGCTATAGCAGAGCTTGCTGCAGCAATAGCGAGGTAAATAGCAGGAAATATTAACATTCCAGTTTGCTCAATAAAGATCATATTTAAAAGTGTTGCGGTTCCACCAAAAAGTCCAAATCCAAGATTATAACTAAATGATAAGGCTGTAAATCGAGTTCGTGGTGAAAACAAATGGCTTAGCACACCCATAACAGGACCAATGAAGCCTGCACCCAGTATTGCAAACCCTATTTGAGCAATCAGTAACGATTGAACTGTTGGGTTATTAATCATCAACATATACAAAGGATACCCAACCACTGCTAACATTATGGCTGCAGAAAACATCACAATTTTATACCCAACCTTATCCGCAAAATAACCGAAGAAGACGAAACTGGAGCGATAAATCTTAAAAAAGGCAGCCGCATATAGGTACAAGGTATTTACAGAACTTTGAGCTAGATTTAGAGATTGAAGCAACATTTCGTAAACATAAAAGCAGATATACTGTTAAACGCATATATGAAGAGTTTAAAGATAAAGAATTGAAGGTTACTGAAAATAAGGTATCAGAACGTATGAAGCATTTAAATTTAGCTGCCAAGGATAAAAAAGCCTTCGTTAAAACCATTGACTCTAATCATAACAAGCATGTTCCGCCAAATGAATTCCCTTTCCTAAATCTGAGATATTGAAAACTACTATAATGTATAAACAAAACATTCCACGATAAATTACATGACTCCAAAAGAGTTTGAGTTTCAGATGGATACTGAAAAATTAAACTATCCCAAATTGGTGGGGTAGGTCAGTCCATATATTCCTAGTATATAGGACAAGCCTTAAAATATATAAAATAATCCAACGCAGATAATATGATTATAGGTAATATAGTGCATATTGTAATTATTATAGTGTATATTGTAATTATTAATTTTTTCATGTTATTCACTTTTCGTCAAACGATAGTTTATTTATACCGTTCATGTTTTCATTCAAATTGAGTCACCACAGATACTGCAATCTACTTTCATCATCTCTATGGGTGCGCCATTCACCAATATAAATGCTACCTTTAAACCATGACTTGGTGAGTTTTTCTTTATTATAAAATATTCACCTTTTATGGCGTTATCTATACTATCTACCTCAAATACTGCATGGGATATATTTTATATCTTCACGGTAAGGTGCATCCTCGCAATAATTAAGATCGATTATACTACTTCTGTTTAAACTCTATTGCACAAACTGTTCTAGATAAAGTTACTTCTTAGCCTAAGGTTTACTTTGATTGTAAGCAATGAACTAATGACATACTGGAGCCATAGAAGCAATTTTTCAAAAAATAGCATGTA
>Ga0302132_10000915_pt1 | contig 16841 bp, 14 predicted proteins | sample CB9_321_MG_FD_203113 | JGI IMG/M metagenome (GOLD analysis project Ga0302132, IMG submission 203113) | Marine microbial communities from Western Arctic Ocean, Canada - CB9_32.1 | ecosystem: Environmental > Aquatic > Marine > Oceanic | place: Canada: Western Arctic Ocean | collected 2017-09-19
TGCTTCTTCGGCAGGTGCTTCTTCGGCAGGTGCTTCTTCGGCAGGTGCTTCTTCGGCAGGTGCTTCTTCGGCAGGTGCTTCTTCGGCAGGTGCTTCTTCAGCAGGTGCTTCTTCAGCAACGACAACCGGAGCAGCTTCAGCTTCTTTAGCAGCAGCTAGTGCGGCGGCTTCTTCAGACGCTTGTTCTGCAGCGGCGGCCTGAGCAGCAACTCGAGCAGCAATTACAGCTTCGCGGTCGACAGGTTGTCCTGTTTTTCCTTCGATAACAGCGTCTGCTAAGTGGCTAATGATCGCTTCGATGCTACGAAGGCCATCATCATTACCTGGAATTGGTAAATCGACGATATCAGGATCACAATCGGTATCGGTTAGTGCGATCGTGGCGATCCCCATCTTGGTTGCTTCTCGGATTGCATTGCGTTCTTTGTTGGGATCAACAACCACGACACATTCAGGAAGTCGGTTCATATTGCGGATACCATTAAGGTTACGATACATTTTTCGGTATTCACGATTCAGCGACGACTGCATTTTTTTAGAGTAGGAATTAATTTCGTTGCTACTACGCAATGCTTCTAGTTCTTCAAGTCGAGTAAGCCGATCGCGGATCGTACGGAAGTTTGTGAGCGTCCCACCGAGCCAGCGTTCGGTAATGAAAGACATACCTGCACGTAAGGCTTCACGTTCAACGATACCACTTGCTTGTCGTTTTGTTCCGACGAATAAGATGAGGCTGCCACCTTCGGCGACCTGCTTCAAGTATTTTTTAGCTCGCAGCAAACCACGGACAGTTTCGCGGATGTCCACGATATGCACTTGGTTTTTTCGAGCGTAGATATACGGAGCCATTTTTGGGTTCCAGCGACTTGCGCGGTGACCAAAATGGACTCCAGATTCGATAAGTTCTTTTACAATATCAGCCATTATTCGATCCTTTCCCTCGCAAAACTCGTTGGCGATAACGTATAGAGTGAATTGGCTTATTCACTATTTTTGCGATTAAAACGAATCAGATTCGATATTTAACGCTGTACGTTACAGGGGATCCCTTTGCCTAGGCAGTTAAATGGAGGTCATAAATTTTATCTGTGATAGATTTGCCAACTAGCGTGGAAAAACAACTACCATAGAACTACTCAATCTACCTAGATAGACATTTATGGTCAATCGCCGAACTATTTATTTGTCATGAGATATTCTTAGATATTAGTTTTTATATTTGGGGGGTTTTAAAATCCAGCGGCGGGTATGGATTGTATGTGACCAGTGAGTTGACAAAAGGTGTGATTTCATTTGCGTCAGGATACTTGACCAGACGTTCAAAGACATTCAAAATTACATGTTTGTGCAAAATCGTGAATTTGATTGAAAGGAGCGCATTGTGCCAGGCACATGTGTTATAGGATTGCAGTGGGGAGATGAAGCGAAGGGTAAATTAGTCGATTTACTAACTCCCAATTTTGATATTGTTTGCCGATTTCTAGGTGGGTCCAATGCGGGGCACACAGTGGTTACTGGCGACACAACATATAAACTACACTTAATTCCCAGCGGAATTTTGAACGCAGAGACGACCAATGTCATTGCACCGGGTGTTGTATTAAATCCTGGAACAATAATTGAAGAACTCAACGGTCTAAATGCTCAGGGTTTGACTACTGACAACCTACTGATCAGCGAGCGAGTCCACGTTGTTTTTCCGTGGCACATAGCTGAAGATAAGCTATTAAATGCTAAGAAGATTAAAGGCGAGTCGATTGGTACAACGCTACGGGGGATTGGCCCGTGTTATCGCGATAAAGTGGGTCGTTCTTTTGCTATCCGTCTAGGTGATATGTACCGTGATGATTTTGCAGACAGAGTACGATCTATAGTCGAAGCGAAAAACGCGATTTTGATTGGCATCGGAGGCGACAATTCCGAACCTCTTGAAGCCGAAGCAATTATCGCTGAGTACAGCGGATACGCTGAAACGCTAAAGAGTTATGTTCATGACACGACTCACTTCATGCTTGACGCGGTGGATGATGGTCGCAGCATTTTGTTCGAAGGTGCTCAGGGAGCGTTGTTGGATATCGACCATGGTACGTTTCCATTTGTAACAAGTAGCAACAGTTCTGGAGTTGGCGTCTCCGGCGGTTCTGGTATTCCCGCTCGACACATCAATAAAGTCATTGGTGTCATCAAAGCTTACAGCACTCGAGTCGGCGGAGGTCCGTTTCCGACGGAGCAGGATAACGAAGATGGTCAGCGTTTGCGTGAGCTTGGCAACGAGTACGGAACGACAACGGGTCGGCCTCGTCGCTGTGGCTGGTTTGATGCTGTCGCCGTGCGATACACTTCACGGTTAAGTGGCGCGACTGCTTTATCGTTAATGATGATGGATGTGATTTCCAAGATTCCTGAGGTCAAGATTTGCATTGCATATGAATTAGACGGCGAACGGATCACAAATTTTCCTTGTGATGCTGACGATTTACGTCGCATCAAACCGATCTATGAAACCTATGCCGGTTGGGACACGGATTTAACAAATGCGACGAGCTACGATGAATTCCCACAAGCAGCTAAAGACTATGTTGCGAGAATTGCTGAGTTGATTGGCGTGCCGGTAGAAGTTGTATCGGTTGGACCAGACCGAGCACAAACTATTGTGCTGGCCGATGGTGTTAAATCGCTGGCTGGGCTAAATAGTTAGTTAAATGTTCTTGTTCTTTTAGTGTAACGGTCCTTCATTGTAAAAGCGGCCGTCGGTGTAATCCACGCATCTTAATCTAGTCAGCTTGCTATACTAACAAACATGATGATAGATGCCGAACAACCTTTGCCCGATGAGCCTACCGTACCCAAACATATTGCGATCATTATGGATGGCAATGGACGCTGGGCAACGGCTCAGAATCTACCGCGGATTGAGGGGCACCGTCAGGGTGTGGCTAGTGTCCGCCGCACGGTTGAGGAATGTGCGCGATTAGGCATTGGCCAACTGACTCTGTATTGCCTGTCGAGTGAAAATTGGAAACGACCCTCGCATGAGCTGGATTTTTTGATGCATTTGCTTGAGCAGTACATGATCGAGGAACGCAGTTTGTTGATGGAACAGGACATACGCGTGCAAGTGATTGGCCGCCGTGATGGTATTCCTGAGCGAGTGCTGGACGAGATTGACAAGACGATTGAATTGACGGCGTCCAACACTGGCACCTGTTTGTGTTTGGCGATTAATTATGGATCACGAGGTGAGATTGTAGATGCGGTTAAGAATATAACTGCTGAGATCGCTACGGGGACCATCAAGGCCGAGGAAATTGACGAGCAATTAATCGCAGACCATTTATACACGGCGGGAATGCCGGACCCGGATTTGTTGATTAGGACTAGTGGTGAAATGCGATTGAGTAATTATTTGTTATGGCAGATTAGTTATTCAGAAATTTGGGTTACTGCTAAATGCTGGCCGGAATTCGTCGAATCTGATTTACATGAGGCGATGGAAGTGTTTTCAAAGCGAGAACGGCGATTTGGTGGCCTGTCCTGACTAAGCGGTGATGGGTGTTACAACAGCGAGTCCTTTTCGAAACTATGTTTTAAAAATTGGGATTAAAAGAAATGATCAAGCAACGTTTACTTTCCTCGGCTGTGATTATAAGTCTGTTGGCCGGTGTTTTGCATTTAGATATGCATCATCCGCTGATGGGGGTCGGCGGTCTGTGGTTGATGCCGTTGTTGCTGGGATTGGCGCTGCTTGCCACTGCTGAGTTAGTGGACATGCTCAACGTGGACAGCATGTCGATCCGTAAACGTCACGTTATGTTGGCCGTGGCACTCGTGCACGTACTCACTTTCGTTCCTGCATTGCTCGATGCGTTTGGCGGTGGCTATCCTGCTGATTGTGCGGTGGGGCGATTAGGATGGGCTCCGATCGGTGCCGTCTTAGGGATTAGTTGGTTATGGGTTGTCGAGATGAAACACTATGAAGAGCCAGGCGGCGGAGTCGTCACTCGATTGGGTGCGAGTTCGTTGGTCATTCTTTATACCGGTGTTGCCTTGAGTTTTCTGACAAGTCTACGGACGTTTCCATTTTCTGGAGAAGCTAGCAGTGCTTGGGGGATGGTGGCGCTGCTGTCGATTGTGATTGTGACTAAGTGTGGTGATAGCGGCGCATATTTTATGGGTAAGACATTTGGTAAGCACAAGATGGCTCCTCGATTGAGCCCAGGGAAAACCATGGAAGGCGCGTGTGGTGCATTTTTAGCAGGCATGGCCGCGGCGGTAGTTGTCGGGAATTGGATAGCGCCGGCACTTGTACAAATGGGTCAGGGTGACATAGTGGTTGCGACAGGGCCAATTTGGGCTTGGGCAATCTACGGTGCATTGGTAACTGCAACAGGAATGTTTGGTGATCTGGCAGAGTCATTGATCAAGCGTGACATGCAACAAAAAGATTCTAGTAGTTGGTTGCCAGGCTTGGGCGGCGTGCTAGATATTCTTGATTCAATTACTTTGTCTGCCGTACCAGCCTATCTGTTTTGGGTATCAGGCTTGATTGGGCCGCAATAGGGCCATTTATTACTACGCGCACGCGGCGACGGAACGGGCAAACTCCCTGTAATTAGTACGAATACTACTTATAATAGCTACAGTAGGTATAATAGCGCGTATTGAAATTGTGAATGTCACTCAATTGCAAAGTTGTGCTGAACACAAACTGACATTCCAATTAGGTTTAAACTATAGTTACGTTTGGTAGCAAATTCATTTTCTTATCTTAGATTTAATGTTCTTCGCTGTTTATGTTCGAAGCAACTCTTCCATTCTCTCGCCAATTTGACGCAATTGCGTTGTTTGGTGTTCAAGATCAGAACCTCCGATTAATGCGTGAGCAATTGGATGTAGCGATATCGCTGCGCGACGGCTTGTTACATGTTACAGGTGATGAGGTGATCGTAGCAGATGCGACGAAGGTCCTCGAACGGATGAAAGACATATTGCAACATCGAGGTGTATTGACTCTTGAGTGCACGCGTCAGGTCATGTCAGCGGTCTTGGGAGATCAGACAAAGCTGATGGACATTGAGATTGATGTGATGGATTCATCTCGTCGTATAGCGCCACGAACCGCAGGTCAGGCATTGTATGTTCAAGCGATCCGCGATAGTGATTTGGTATTTGCAGTCGGACCAGCTGGAACGGGGAAAACGTTTTTAGCGGTTGCCATGGCAGTGGAAGCGCTGAAGCATCAGGATGTACACCGCATTGTGCTTGTCCGTCCTGCGGTTGAGGCGGGTGAGAGTTTAGGATATTTGCCGGGTGACTTGCATGCCAAGATCAATCCGTATTTACGGCCACTATTCGATGCACTGCAGTCGTTGGTCGGATTTGACACGATGAAGCAGTTTATGGAACAGGATATTATCGAGGTGGTTCCTCTGGCTTACATGCGTGGGCGGACGTTGGACGACGCGTTTATCATTTTAGATGAAGCACAAAATGCGACGGTTTCACAAATGAAAATGTTTTTGACGCGCATGGGTACAGATTCAAAAATTGTCGTTTCCGGAGATGCCACTCAAATCGATCTACCGTTAAACACGCCGAGTGGTCTCATTGATGCAACGAGACGCTTAGCTCAAATTCAAGGTGTGGCTAGTTTGGAATTAACAGCTGCTGATATTGTGCGTCACCAATTGGTGCAGCAAATTGTGAATGCCTATGATGCCCGCCCCGAAAAATCAACCAACAATCGCCTTAACCGGACTTAGACACGATCTTGATTAAACACTTATTGATAGATTATGAATTGAGTTCATTGATTACGAAACTATGAAAATCACCAGCTCTAATAAAAAACGACATCGCACGCTCACGATTGAAGTGTCCAATAAATCGCTGCGCAAAAAGTTTACGACAGCGCTGAGTAGCGGCAAAACGTGGGTGCGTTTGATGCTGTGCCTAGCAGCGGCGGCGATCATGTGGGGAATGACGTTAGGTTGGATGCCACCGTTTAAGTATCGTATTGGCATGATTCCGGAGCGAGATATTGTTGCTGCGATTGACTTTCAAATCGAGGATCCGGTCGAGACCGAAACACGTCAGCGACGTGCTGTGGCTGATGCTGTCTGTGTTTATGATCATGACCCACACACGGTGACTGATCAGCTGCAATTGTTGCAACACGCGATAGCCGATGTCGGTCGCAGTGCTTTCTTTGAGGATCTAGATCAAGCGGTATGGCGATCGTTGTATCATGACTTAGTTCCAAATGAGCAAGGCGACGAGACTCAAGGCGAGACCGAAACCGATGCCGATATGGATCGTTCGCAAGTTGCGACGATGAGCGAGAAACAGGAGCAGCAGGCCTATGATCAATTGAAGCTGTTGTTGTCGAGCGAACAAGGACAGGACAGTTTTAATGCGGTGCTTGCACTTATATTTGAACCCTGGATTGCCAATGGAGTATTGCTCGAACTTGAGCATGGAATCGACGAGGGTAGTCAGCATATGATTCAAGTGTTAACGCTGGCTCAAGCAGGCGAGCAGCAGAATCTTGAGTTGCATAGCGTAGCGATGTTACACCGAGATTCGATTTTAGCGGGCTTGTCGGGACACATTGCTAAGGCCCTTGAAACAGGCATGTTTGATCAAGCAGATACTCCGGCTGTTCAAGAAATGCTACTCACTTGGATTCACGGAAATGGAATTTTGGTGACGTTAACGTACAACGCTCCTTTTTCCATGCAACAGCGAGAATCACAACGATCGAAAATTCCGACTCAGTTCAAACGCTTTCATCCAGGTCAGATGCTTGCACCGGCAACAGAATCACTTGGGGTAGGAGATATTCAACTATTACGGCAGGAGTACGATCAGATTATCAGCGGCCGTTTTGCTCGCTATGATCAGGCGTTGGGCTACGGCTTAGCAAATTTCGGAATGTATTTGGCTTTGTTTACATTGTGCGGTGTCTACCTTGCCGTGTATGAATCGTCGTTGGTCAACCAAACCAAACGGTTGGTTCGATTGTTGGCATTGGTCATCGTTGTTGTATTATTGGCAACGGCGACTTCCAATGATACTTGGCGAGCCGAGCTGATACCGTTGGTCATGTTTACGATGGTGATGACCATTTGTTACCGTCGCGATTCCGCCTTGTTACTGTCAAGCACAGTAGCCTTGATTGTTGCGGTGGCGACTGGGAGCACATTAGCAGAGTATATCATCGTAATATCAGCCATCGCTTCTACTACATTGTTGTTGGGTCGTTTGCGATCGCGATTACGACTGATCGTGATTGGTTTTGGCGGAGGCTTAATTACACTGGCTACGACGCTCGGTGTGAGTATTCTCGCAGGGCAGACGTTTGGCTCAACAGGATTGGATTTTTGGGATCAACTACTTGGCGGTTCAGCTGCCGAAGCGAATTACATTACAAATCTGTTCCAAGGTGCGGCTTGGTATGGCTTCTGCGTCTGCTTGGCCGGATTCTTTATGACCGGATTGTTGCCCATTATTGAGTGGGCTTTTGGAGTACAGACCGACATCAGTTTAATGGAATTGGGTGATCCGGCGCACCCCTTGTTAACGGAGTTGCAGCATCGCGCTCCGGGAACATTTATGCATTCGTTAAACGTGGCAACGCTCAGTGAACCTGCCGCGGAGGCGATTGGCGCTAACGGCTTGTTGTGCCGGGTGGGGGCTTATTTTCATGACATTGGCAAGATGATCAAGCCTGAGTATTTTGCTGAAAACCAAGGTGGCGATGCAGGTAATCGTCACGAATCGTTATTGCCATCGATGAGTCGGTTGGTGATTATATCACATGTCAAAGATGGTGCTGAATTAGGACGCAAGCATCGTTTGCCGGCGTCAATTATTGACTTTATTATGCAACACCATGGGACAACGTTGGTTGAGTATTTTTATCATCAGGCCAAAGTATTGGAAAATGGGGAAGATGAAGAAGTCGATGAAGCGGATTACAGATACGATGGACCGCGGCCGCAGACGCGCGAGGCGGCTGTCATGATGTTAGCGGATGTAGTTGAAAGTGCGTGTCGCTCGCTTGATGACCCTGCACCGGCTCGGATCGAGCACCTCGTGCGTGAATTGGCGATGAATCGATTGTTAGACGGTCAGTTTGACGAATGTGGTTTGACGCTGAGAGAATTGAACATTATTCAAACGAGTTTGATTAAGACCGAAACAGCCTTGCTGCACAATCGAGTGAAGTACCCAGATCAGGCTACTGCGTGACCGGATCCAAAAACGGAAAGTGAAAAGCGGCTATTAATAGCGAACCATGATCAAAGTACTTATTACCAATGACCAGTCACAGCATGAGGTTGACTGTGAGCAGTTGCGGGCAGCGGTGTTGGGCGTTGTTGATGAGGCGGAGATCGGTGAAGGGGAAGTTAGCCTAGCGATCGTCGATGATGAAACAATACATGCGCTGAATGTTCGCCATTTGCAGCATGATTACCCGACGGATGTGATTAGTTTTGTGCTCGAGCAAGCTGCTGGACATTTGGAAGGGGAAGTGATCGTGAGTGCTGATATGGCAGCGACGGTTGCCCACGAGTATGGTTGGCCAGCCTCACATGAATTGTTGTTGTACGTTATTCATGGGATGTTGCATTTGGTGGGGTATGATGATAAAGATCCCCAGAAAAAAATCGAAATGCAGGCGGCAGAGCGGCGGCATTTACAGCGGTTTTCGATTGAGCATCGAACGTAAATAGAGCCACTAACTAACACGGATTCGTATAATTGTCGTAAAATGATATCATGTATTTCTTTCAATGTTTTATGAGGTGAAATTATAGTGCTGTCTCAGGGCACCTTAATAACATGTGCGATTCTCGGCGCCATTTTGTTGGCGATCGGAGCAATCGGCACTAAAATGTTTGATGATTTCTCGCGCTCGGATCTGAAAAGCTATTGCCGTCGCCGAGGCAATATTACTTTCTTTAATACCGTTCGCGATCGCTATCAGGCTATTTCATTAGCGTCGGAAACATTGTGCGCCTTAGCTGGGTCCGTGGTGTTTATTTGTTTAGCTTTGGCTGTAATCGTTGCCCCGGCCTCGAGTGCTGCAGTTTCCCCAAGTAGCGTTGTTCAACAGAGTCCGTTTGGATTGCTAAGGATGCTACAAATTCCCGTGGCAGACGAGAATGGTGCGGTGGCATTCAGCCAATGGTGGGTGTCAGTGGTATCCATCGCGTTAGTATTGTTGACGATCGGAGTGTGGATCCCACGAGCGCTGGTGTCCGTGTGGTCGTCACCGATCATCTATTACACATGGACTTTCTGGAAGGGGCTAACCTGGTCGATGAGTCCGTTTACGTTGGGTGTGCATGCTGTGGCGGCACTGGCGTGGCGGTTGTCGGGTCGCGAGCAGCCCGCAGTAGACGACGAAGAAGCACTAGAAGATGAGATTCGCTCGATTGTAACAGCGGGTGTCCGAGACGGACTCGTGGAAGAAGACGAATGGGATATGATTGAAGGTGTAATGGAACTGGGTGACGTTGACGTCAAGGATGTTATGACTTCGAGGTCGCAGATTGATGCATTGCAAGTCGATACGTCATGGGGCGAAGTTTTGAAGTTTTTTAACCAAGTGAGACGCACTCGCTTGCCGGTTTATGAAAAAAATCTTGATAACGTAATTGGTACATTGTATGTAAAGGACCTGCTAACATTTTTAGCGGATAGCTCAGAGAAAGAGCGGCCGGAATTAAGAGATATTCTGAGGCCGATGGAATTTGTACCGAGCACCAAAGCAGTCGATGATTTGTTGCGCGATTTTCAAAAGACGCACACGCACTTGGCGATGGTCATTGATGAATACAATACAGTCATTGGTTTGGTCACGATGGAAGATGCGATTGAAGAAATTGTGGGTGAGATTATTGATGAAGATGACGTTGAACCGCAGGAAATCTTCAGGATAACCAACTCAGTTGCTGAGGTTTTAGGTCGCGCTCATATTGATGAGGTGAATGTTGCTTTGTCGGTGCAGTTGCCGGAACCGGATGAAGTCGATACGGTGGGGGGCTTAGTGGTACATCATTTAGGGTATATTCCAAGTGTGAATGAACAAATTACGTTAGATCAGATCCGTATCACAGTGGTTGCCGCTACTAAACGTCGTATTGAACGATTGCGATTGGAATTTGGTGATAACACGTCTTGATTTCTGTAAAGTCCGCCCGCCCGCTGGAGATTTATAGGTGCTCATTAGAGTGTAGTATGTGGTTGGCTCTTTGGGCTTGAAGAGGGTTCTGTTAGACATGGCAATTGAAAAAACAGATGCAATTGTGATTCGCGTGGTCGAATTTAGCGAATCGAGTTGTGTGGTTACTTTGTTTACGCGTGATTTCGGAAAAATTGCTGCTATGGCCAAAGGTGCACGGCGTCCAAAAAGTGCATTTGAGTCTGCTATTGACCTGTTAACGACATCTCGCATACTCTTTCTTCACAAGTCCTCCGATTCGTTGGATTTACTGACTGAGGCCAAAGTGCAGCGGCGTTTTCGGGCGTCGGATCGCAGTTTACCTCACCTTTATGCAGGGTATTATGTTGCCGAATTGTTAGCATCGTTGACTGATTTAGGGGATCCTCATCCGGATCTTTATAATCTAGCTCAAGACACGATCTGGCGATTAGATGATATGCAAAACCCGGCTACAGTGATTGCTCGGTTCGAGCTGAACGCCTTGCGTTTTCTTGGACTATTGCCAACGCTGGACAACTGCAGTAGTTGTGGATTAAAGGTGTCAGAGAATCGACGGATACCGTTTGGACAGATAACTGGTGGCATACTTTGTCAAAGTTGTCGCCGAGGTCAGGCACAGGTAGTTAGTGTGTCGTGGCCCGTGATTGTTGTCATGCGACAATTGGCGGCAGCGGACGTTGACGTGAGTACTGATTTACCAGAGATTTCAAAAACGGTTAACGGTGAATTACGAGGGTTAATGAATAACTACATGTCACATTTACTTGGTAAGGCTCCGCGGATGATTCCCTTTTTAGGTATGTTAGTTCAACCGAGTGTATGCTCGTAAAACATAAATAAATTACATATTGCGAATGACTTGTATGTATCCATTGGGTACATACAGTTGCTGGACAAGGAAGTCCAAAATGACCAACGAACGATTGTGGAATAGATTTGTTAGATTAACGCCTTATTCATGGCGTTTGGGTTTATGCGCAGCAGTCGTTTTGTGCAGTGGTACAGGTTGCAGTTCTCTGATGACCCGTAATGCGAATACCTTGTTGATTCCGAGCAGCGAATATGGAGCGACGTGGGAATCTCCCGTCGCACAATACGCTCGAGTTCGACATGTGCCACCAGATACCGTAGCTTCTGAGGCACCGCCGGAACAATCACCAGAGACGGTAGAGACTGTGATTGCACGAGCGATCGGTGTGGGTGAGCAAACCGAGGAGGCGCGTAAGATATTTGCTGCTGCAGAACGAATGTACCAAGACGCTCAAGGAGTACGCGAGGCAGCTGGACACGATGAAAAAGAACTACGACGGGCGGGAAACTTGTTTGTCAAAGCGAGCAAACAGTATCTAGAAGCGGCCGGCCATTGGGAAGATTCGGCACTCGAGGAAGATGCGTTGTTTATGGCATCGGAAGGGTATTATGCTGTTGAATATTATGCTCGAGTTTCCGAGTTGTATCGAAAGTTGCTCAAAAATCACGAGCACACGCGTCATCTTGTCACGATTCAGCGTAATCGATTTGCAATCGCCCAGATGTGGTTGCAAGCGGACAAGCAGCGAGAACAGGGATTTTGGGCGTTTAATTTAACGGACGAATCGATGCCGTTTAACAATCGGTTTGACAAGGCGATGGCGATTCTACGTAGCATCCGAGATGATGATCCCACGAGTGACATTGCTGATGACGCGACGATGTTAATGGCACATTCCTATTTGCAGATCAATAAACCGGATAAGGCTCATGAAGCGTTAACGGATTTGGTGAAGTTATTTCCGGGCAGCGAGCACCAATTCATAGCCCACACGTTATTGTTGCAGACCAAGATTGTTTTGTATCGCGGTCCGGAATATTCCGGTGTGTACTTGGACGAGGGCGAGAAGTTGATACGTGCGATACGTCGACAATTTCCCGACAAGGCTCCACAAGAGTCAGACAAATGGGATAAATTCGCCAAAGAGATTCGCTATTTAAAGGCGGAACGCGAATGGTGGGTGGCGAAATTCTATGAACGTAAAGAAGAGGTAGGCGCGGCTCGAGTGTATTATCGCGAGATCGCTCAGAATTATTACGATACGCCATTTGCCGATCGAGCGTTCGCACGGCTTAATGAACTTAAGCATCGCCCAGCGAAACCAAATCAACCGATTCAGTGGCTTGTAGATTTGTTTCCGGACGACGATCCAGTGAAACCACTGATTGCCACGAGTCCTGATAGCGTGATTCGTTAGATCTAGGGTACGTGATGACATTAGCACAGATCTACTTCGTTTGCCGCCGCAGCTTACTGATAGGCATTTGTTTGTGGTTATCTGGTTGTGCGGGGTATAAGCTTGGCAATCAGAATCTATTCCGACCGGATGTGCGTACGGTGCACGTACCGATTATTGAATCCGAGAGTTTCCGTCAAGGGTTAGGGGAACGGTTGACCGAAGCGGTCGTTAAGGAGATCGAAGTCCGCACACCATACAAAGTGGTCTCGCGGGAGACGGCAGACAGTGTGTTTCGTGCTCAGATTGTCGATGAAGGTAAGCGAGTGATCGCCGAGAATACATTTGATGAGGCCCGCGATATTGAAGTTCAAATGGTTGTTGAAGTTTCTTGGATAGATCGACGGGGGCAGCAATTGATTCAGCGGAGCGAGATTCCGTTGGATGAGGGCATTTACATTAGCCAGGCAGCGAATTTTGTGCCGGAGAGCGGTCAGTCTCTAGTGACGGCTCAGCAAGAAGTTATTCGTAAACTAGCCTCGCAAATCGTTTCCCAAATGGAACTACCTTGGTAGGTGGTACGGCGGATTTTAGTTTCACCTCCCTAGGTGACTTCGTCGCCGACCTTGATCGTTCCGCCGTGGCAATCAGTGGCAAGTATCGTGTTGGTTGCTAGGCGAAAAAAATGATCGAACTGCGAGCGATCGGACCAAGCAGGTAGGGTTTGTTCGCGGAGTGTACCGACGGTCTTTAAGAAATCCGTAGTGGGTTTGCCGCTATCGGGATCTCGTGTGGGGACCACACACCGCTGGGATGAAGTGGTGCCTAAAAACTGTACGTCGCCGATATGCAAGATTTGTTTTCCGTTGACAAACCTGTCTTCCCAAAATGCTGGCACGCCGTCGATTTCAATGTTACATCGCAATCGGCGACGGACGCTGTCGGCAGTGATATCGTCAAACCACGAGGCGACGGTTTCTAGAGTGGCTGTGGAAATAATTGTCGGGCCAGGTGCATCACGATCATCCGTTATTCCGTAATCGGTGGATTCTTCGATGTTGCATATCGCGGGTTCTCTTTGTTGCAGCCACTTCAGCATAGGTTGTTGATCTGTTTGCAAGTCAAAATACTCGCGTTGGTCGTCATGCTTGTCTAGTAGTACGATGTTGTGCCAAGTATTGATGAAATGCGTTTCAAAGCGGTGGATTTGTGGATAGTTTTTGCCGTTAACGTAATTGCCATCCGCGTCGGTAAATGCGAATCGGCGATCGTGTTTGATACCACCGGAGGGCAGGATGGTCACTTGTTCGACATCCACACCATCGAACGATTTGATCGGATACGCGGTGAGTTTTTGGATTGTTGCATTCATGGTTTAGATACTGTTAGGTTTGCCCCAATAGATTGGAAGCTGGAAAACAGGCAGAAAAAGTGGAGCGAATCACCCAATTAATTCAGCAATGGGTTCGCCTTGAGGTAATGCTTCAGTCGGTCTTCCATCGAGCGTATGGTAAATGGCTTGCGGGTTCATTCCCAACGCGTGATAGACCGTTGCGGCATAATCCTCCACGGAAACAGGTCGTTGTGTAATTTCCGCAGCGTGCTTGTCGGTTGCTCCGATAACCTGTCCAGTTTTAATTCCGCCTCCACCCATCGTCAGGCTGAATGCTCTGCTCCAATGATCCCGACCTGGACCCCTAGCATCCGAGTTCAAACGTGGAGTTCGGCCAAATTCACCCGCCGTAATTACCAGCGTATTCTCCAGCATCCCACGTTCCTCCAGATCATGAAGTAAGGCCGCATATCCCTGATCATAAACTGGGACTTCTGTTCGCAATCGCGGGAATACTTCTGGGTGATGATCCCACCCATATTTGACATAGCCTTTGACCGTGACAAACCTGACTCCAGACTCAATCAACCGTCGAGCCAGTAATAACCCCTGTCCCACTCGATTACGCCCATAGGCATCGCGAACTCGGTCCGACTCCTGTTCAATATCAAATGCTTTTTTAGCGCGTTGGGAGGTTAGAAGATCGAACGCCTGAGTGTGGAATGCATCATGTGTTTTAGCAAATCGCATTTGTTTTTCTGTGTTTGCCTGATACTGATCGACGGATTGTAATAGCGTCTGACGATCGGCAAAACGTTGCACTCCGACCGTATCGGGCGTACTAAACGCTTCCACGTTAAAGCTGCTGCTGTTGGGATCACGATCGACCAGAAATGGATCATACTGATGCCCCAATGCTCCTGCTTGTCCCTGTCGGCCGAAGTTCGTGCTTTTCATATCACCCAACTGCACAAACGGCGGGACGCCTCCTTGGGTTCCATTGGCCTGTTGCCATTGCAATACAGAGCCAAAACAGGGTGGCATGAAATCTTGGATATACTTGCCACCACTGAGAAGGTGATGGTCACCCTTCCCATGACTTGCTGAATAGGAATGCATGGACCGAATAAGTGAAAACTTGTCGTTGCAAGCAGCGAGCCGTGGCATCAATTCGCTTAATTCAACGCCGGGTATCCGCGTCTGAATTGGGTTTAACTCACCCCGGATTTCTGCCGGAGCATCCGGTTTCAAGTCATACATATCGATATGGCTTGGACCGCCAAGCATCCACAGCAGAATGCAATTGACGTTTTTACGTGCCGACCCTGCCTGCAATTGACTTGCTAGCAGACCGGAGAGGGAAATCCCCAGCGGTGTCAACGCACCAACAGACAGGAAATCGCGGCGGGTCGTAAGACGTTTGTCTGTGTCGTGGGTCGAGGATGGCATGAATGTATCAACTCGTACAGATTAGTACTTTCACTAATTTTACCAGAATAAAACGTCCTCCGCTCAAAAGTATTCTAGCAATCACCGCAATCTTTTTACTAGTCCGTTTTCCAATAGTGATTACCGCCGACTGGACTAGCTTCGGTTTCATCATTCGCTTGGGAGTTCCCCAAACAAACAGAAACACTCCGCGTTTAAAAAACGCGGAGTGTTTCTGTTACTTGTTAATCCGATTAGTTCGGAAATCTATGGGATCAGGACTGTATCGATGACATGAATAACGCCATTCTTACAGTTGATATCGACTTTAACAACCTTTGCGTTGTTAACCATTACACCCTTAGAGGTACTGATTTTGACAGTTTTACCACCAATCGTCGTAGCCTCGTTTAGTTTAACAACTTTTTTAGATGTTACACGTCCTTTGACTACATGGTATTTAAGAATCGCTACTAGCTTATCCTTATTCTCAGGCTTGAGAAGACTTTCAAGTGTTCCTTTGGGAAGCTTTGCAAAGGCCTCATCTGTAGGAGCGAAAACGGTGAACTCAGTATCACCGCTCAATGCGTCGATAAGGTCTCCGGCTTGCAACGCCGCGGCTAATGTTTTGAAACTTCCTGCTTCGACTGCCGTTTCAACAATATTTTTGTTGGAAGGTGCATTATTGTTTGCCCCTAAGGCGATACCCGAAGCGAGGACTAGAAGAGCGATAGAGTATTTAATTATGTTCATCGTTTTTCCCTTTGTTAAATTGTGTTTTTCGTAACGCAATACAGTTACGTCAGTCCGATGAAAATCAACAGAGTAAAATAATAAATTTGATAAAAACATTTGGTGCACTCGTTTCTTGGTGTTGCATGTTGACATCTGCCGGATGTAGAGATTGATTATTCCTAGTTGTGGAATGACATCCAGCGATAAGTGTTCATCTGCCAATTCGCCGCGAATTCGATGAACTGCAACACGATTGTTTTCACAGACTTTCACGTAGACGGGACGGAATAATCAAGTCGTGTGATACCTCTATAACGATCACAGACTAAACGATGTAGATGGCCATATAATCGACGAACCTTTTAGGCGACGGCTCAAGCCATATCCAAGATTTCGTTTTGGTCGCAATCTATCCGAATGAACCGTGTCGTGAGTGACAAAAATCCCACTGGATCGACGGCATCCAGTGAGATTAGAACGGTTCTTTACAAAGCTTCTTAATTTGTCGTGTTGCTAGGTGTGATTGAAATGTTTTCTTTCCATTTCAGGCAGATTAATTGCCGGAGATCTCGAATTAAAATATGTCCGTTGACAATTCCTATGTGTGCCCACGTATTTGAAGTATCCAGCTTGTAACTATCCAGAATCTCAAGTTTCTCTGGATTGGCATTTAACAGATGCAAGGTTCCCGCTTCGTCCAGCGCTAGAATGCGATTACCATCAGAAACCATACTCCAGTATTTTCCCAAGGGGGTACTCGTCCACTGAGTTTTTCCGGTTTCAATGTCGATGCAAGTTACTCTTTGGTTTCGTAGATGCATGTAGGCATATTTTCCAACAATAATGGGCGTTGACATATAACCCTGTATGGTTGTCTTCCACTTTTCTTGCGTGCGATACCCGT
>Ga0302132_10000921_pt1 | contig 16796 bp, 17 predicted proteins | sample CB9_321_MG_FD_203113 | JGI IMG/M metagenome (GOLD analysis project Ga0302132, IMG submission 203113) | Marine microbial communities from Western Arctic Ocean, Canada - CB9_32.1 | ecosystem: Environmental > Aquatic > Marine > Oceanic | place: Canada: Western Arctic Ocean | collected 2017-09-19
ATATCGGTAAATGTTTTATTATCACCATTTCGTGACATTTGAAGCCATAGATCAAGCCATCGCTGGTAATGCTGAATGGCATCTTCCATTATGGAAAGTGTTTTAGTTGAGCGATTTGAAAAAGGACTATTCATAAATCCTTTCTTGGAGTTTGAAAGTTTAAACAAAATGCCTCGCTGTTTTTTCCGGAGTATTTGTGAGTTTAAAACACGCAATTCAAGATTGCTTTCTAACTGTCGGAAGAATTGCTTTTGTTCTGTCCATAGTTGTTGAATTTCGCAATGAATTTTTTTCTCAGAGAGTTTAGGTCTGATCAAGATTGCAACCATTAGGGAGATCGTTGCACCAAGCAAAGTTTCATATATCCGAACTGTCAGCATTTGTTCACTCCAGTCTCCAAGCGACGCAAAGAACATAACAACAAATAAACTGTTCGCAAACATGCTAATTGTATAGGATGTGAGCGTGAAATAGACGGTCAGTGCAGCGGTTATAATAACCATGAGCAATAAAATCAAAGTATGTCCATCGGCAAAAAAGCTTTGGTAAATAACCGTACCCAGTAGGCAGCCAAGAACCGTCATGCTGATTCTGCTCCAAGAGCGATAAAATAGATCCCCCCAATGCATGGTAATATTCACAGATAAAATGGTGAGCACAGCCCAATAATTACGCTCAAGCTCAAAGGTTGAACCGATACTAAAAGCAACTACGACACTAATAAGTACTCTAAGTGCCAGCCAGTCACTTTCTAATATTTTATATTGCTTAAAGTTTATCAACATGCGCGTTTACCATAGAAATAATAACGGGGATTTTTTGGATAGTGAAAAGTATTTCATGTAGAAGTGTTGCCTCTTCAATTGAAAGATTATCTGTTTCTGAGTGCTGAAATAGTCTTGTTTTCATTTGAGCAGTTATTTCATTTAGCTTAGTGTCATACAATGATAGTTTATCATTGCCATTATCATAGAGCATGGTTCTGATCATAAGCAGTATATATTTTATGGATTTATGAGAATTTTCCCGATAATAGGTACATTTCATCTTTGGGACATTAACAATTAATAGTCTCATCAGGCGCGTTAAGGTGTTTAGCTCAGACCAGATATGCTGCCAATGTTTTTTTCGGTCTTTGTTGATAATCCAGCGTTCACCTTTATCATGTGTAAGTGAGATTTCTTCTAGAAGCGCGCGGTAGTGTCGCAATGAATCTTTAAAGCTTTTAGGTGGGTACAGAAACCGTAACCTAGCTCTCGTATACAGCAATAAAGCGAAGTTATGAATTAAAGCTTTGAGCTGGCGAGGAGTATCCCAAGGCAACCAATATAGAGTGATACCGTAAAATATGATGGCCGCTAATAATATGCTGAGTCCCATGCTTGAGAATCTTTCGATTTCAATGGGAAGTTGAATGACGGAAATCATAAAAATCAGCGTTACAAAAGGTGGAAACATGATAAAAGCTTCCCCAAATCGTCGCACCCAAAAGGCGATAAAGCAGAAAAAAATGATCACGAAAATAGCGATGGTTTTATAAGGGAAAAGCAAAGCGGCAAGCCATAAAGCGATAATGACAGTGGCGGTGTAATATATAAAAATCTTTTTCCGTTGAGATATTTCACCAAATGCACAGCTAATGGCGGCAAAGGCGAGGTAAAAGCAACCCCAAATTAAAGTCGTTCTATTGAAGGAAAATAAAAAGTGTCCAAGGCTTAAAAATAGTACCATGATCAATACAATTTTAAAGGTCATCAAAAGAACCATTTTCCCTGGGTCATTTTTTAGAAATTTAGGTTTGAATCGCCACATAACTTTTGATAACTTTGCAATTTATTAGATACTTATTTCATCTATTGTAGTGGAAAATTGTTTGGGTTTGAACTAGGGTTTAATGTGAATATTCGATATTTTAAGAGTGGCTAGGAAGTCCATTTATATGACTAAAAATAAACTAAAGATTCAGGCCAAAGAAAAATTGGTAGAGAATGTTTTTATTTTGCTGACATTGAGTGCGCCAATATTGGCCATTATCTCCGTTTTTAGATCGGTTGAATTTGGTTGGACGATGAAATTTAGCATAGATATTGGCATTGGGTTTTTGTTTATGTCTTTGTTTTCAATTCGTGGGTTGATTCCCTCAGGCATTAAATCGACTATCATTGTCATAAGTGCCTTTGCTTTAGTGTTAACTTCCCAACTTACCTATGGGCTTTTTGATTTTGGGATAATGTATATTCCTTTATTGATTATTTATGCTTTTAGCTGTCTCCATAAAATTTGGGTAATATTTTGTATTGTAGGCATGTTTTTAATGCTTGCCTTGGTGAACTACTTGTATATATTTGGGATCATTCAACCCGAGATCATTGCAACGGCGGCTTATACTCAATCCTCATACTCATGGTTGGTGCTGGATTCGGTGCTCATTTTTTCGGTGGTATTTATTTCATTGGTGCTTATTTCAAATAAAAGATTTACAAATTCATTGGTTGCGCGCTTAGAGAAAAAAAATAAAAATATGAGGCGGCGTGCCAAAGAAATGGAAGTGCTGGCGATGAGAGACCTGTTAACAAAATTACCAAACCGTAAGTCATTTATGGTAGATATGCCAAATTACTTGAATTGGAACAGTGAAGGCGAATACGTTGGCTTGCTATGCATAAATGTGGATAACTTTAAGCAGTTTAACGAAACCTTTGGTCATGAATTAGGAGATGTTGCATTAATTCAATTATCGAGGCTTATTTCTGAAAACTTAGAGCTCGCAATGTTATATCGTATTGTTGGCGATGAGTTTATGTTAGTGTTGCCAAAGGCGAAATCTATTGCACAGATTTCTGCGGCATCGGTGAAGATAATGAAGGTACAAGCAGAAAATGCGAAGAGCCAGAATCGCGCACTGGCGGTGCAGCTCAGTGTTGGTATGGCAGTTTATCCCAAGGATGCAAATACGGTAATTGATTTGGTGAAAGCCGCTGATTTTGCGTTGTACTGTGCCAAAAGTTCAGGAAAAAAACAAGTTTTCATCTATGAAGAAAATTTATCTGAAATGATAAAGAAAAGGCGAGCGATTGAAAGAAATATTGCGCCATCTTTGGCACAGAATCATTTTCAAATCTATTTTCAGCCTGTTGTCGAAATGGATACAGGGAGAGTGGTTTCTCATGAAGCACTTTTACGTTGGAAGCATCCAGATCTTGGCATGATTCCAAACGGAGATTATATTGATGTTGCTGAGAGGTCAGGTCAAATTGTAGATATTGACGAGTGGGTGATGAATGAATGCCTACGAAAAATAAAGGAATATAAGAAAGAAGGCGAGTGGTATGGACGTCTTGCGATTAACTTATCCGTCAATTCCCTAAATATTATTGATTACCATAAGCATATTTTGTCTGTGGTTGAGAAGCACGGAGTAGATATAAATATGATTACCTTTGAGGTAACCGAGTATGTCTCTGCAGCGGGAGATGCCATTACGAACAATTTGACAGCGTTGAGGTCTTATGGTTTTTGGATTTCTATTGATGATTTTGGGACAGGATATAGTTCACTTAGTCGGCTTTACTCATTTCCGGTAGATCAAGTGAAATTAGATAGAAGTTTTTTAGAGAATATACTCGTTAATAAGCGGAATGAAGCTTTAGTTAAGTCAATCCTTGGTATGGTTAAAGCACTAGATTTACTCACCATTATTGAAGGATTAGAGACAAAAGAGCAAGTGGATAAAATTATAAGCCTTGGCTACAAAATCAAAGGTCAAGGATACTATTTAGGTCGGCCTACACCTGATCCAACATGGGATGTGAGTGATAAATTTCAGGTTTCTTGAACCAGTCTCTGTATGACAACACCTGCAATGGTGAGTCCAAATAGAGAGGGTAGATAGCTAATCGTTCCATTGACTGCACGAGGACGACCAGCGCCTGCTACAGGTTCAGGGGGCAATGGAGGCAATGGTTTTTCAGTGGAGTAAACCGCTAGGATACCTTTTTTCACACGTTGGCGTTTCAGGCGTACACGCATGACACGAGCAAGTTTGCATTCTGAGGTTTTATAAATGTCAGCCACTTTTATTTTAGTTGGGTCAAGCTTACCGCCCGCGCCCATGCTAGAAATAATCTTATATCCTTTTTCATGTGCCGTACGAACAAAGCTTACTTTGCAAGATAGGCTATCAATAGCATCTATAACATAGTCATAGTGACGATCAAAAATAGCGTCCATATCTTCAGGACGCACAAATTGATCCATGACGGTGACTTTACACTCAGGGTTTATATCTTTAACTCGTTCAACCATGACAGCCGATTTTTTCTTTCCCACGGTGGAGTGTAGGGCAACTAACTGACGGTTTAAGTTCGATTCTGAAACCACATCATGTTCAATAAATGTTAGGTTTCCAATACCTGCCCTCGCAAGCGCTTCAGCCGCATAGGAGCCGACACCACCTAATCCTGCTAATAGAATGTGTGCATTCTTTAGTTTGTTAAGTTGTGCATCATCAAGGAGAATGCGAGTGCGTTCAAATAAGCCTGTGTTCATGGTCTGTATCTCTATCGTATTTCAATATAGTTTTAAAGCTTGCTGCGTATTATGCCAGAATTGTGTTTGAAGCTCACGCGAACATTCTGTTCTATGGGCACATATTTTTGAAAATATTATTGGGATATTGGCAGGCTCATTGTATTTTTGAGGTTGTTGAAAAAGTGGCATGTCTGGGCTATCTGTTTCAAGTACCATTGCACTGGAGGGAAGTTGTTTGATAACCTTATGTAACTTGATATTTTTAGGATAAGTCACCAACCCACCTATCCCAAGTTTAAACCCTAATGTTAGGTATTGATTGGCTTCTTCAAGTGAGCCATAAAAAGCATGAATAATGCCACCTTGTGTAAAATCCATATTTTTAAGTATTTGGATAATATCTGTATGCGCCCGTACCGAGTGGATAATAACGGGAAGCTTGAGATATTGGGCAATACTAAGTTGTTCGGTGAAATATGTTTTTTGGACGGGATAGTTTTCCAAATATCGTTTATCTAAACCAATCTCACCAACAATACTTACTTTTTCAGAGATTAATGTTTGTTCCAGTAACGCTAAATGCTCTATCTGATGATCAGACACAAAACAAGGATGTAGCCCTAATGCTATTTTGGTATTTGTAAATTGTTTTCTGAGCTCAAGCAGTGTGTGCCAACTCTCTTGGTGAATACTGGGATTTATCATTTGGAGAACATTATTTTGTTCTGCGTTATCAAGTGCCTGTTGTATGGGTAATTTTTTATCGAGCAAGTCTAAGTGACAGTGGCTATCTATGAACATTTTACAAAGTTAGTATGAGGCTTTGTTATGAACTATAGCACTTTTATTGGGAGAGAGATTACCGATTGGCATATAAAATCCAACTGCTACCGATGATTTTATCTTTAGAAAACACCTTGATACCGTTACACTATTTGCAGTTATGATTTAAAGGTTAAGTAGTATGGGTTATCAGGATTTATTATTTGAATTAGGTGCTGAGGAATTGCCACCAAAAGTATTAAAAGAACTTTCATTATCATTAGAAAATAGTGTTAAAAAATCGCTTGATGCGGCAAATCTTTCCTATGAAAAAATTCAAAGCTTTGCTTCTCCCAGACGTCTCGCTTTGATTATTCCCACATTACAAGATGCTCAAGAAGATAAGAAAGTTGAGCGCTTAGGACCTGCCATTACAGCAGCATATAATGATGAGGATGGGACGCCAACACCAGCGGCGTTAGGCTTCGCTCGTTCTTGTGGTGTTGAGTTAGAGGCACTTACAACCGTTGAAACCCCAAAAGGTAATCGTTTAGCTCATTCCTTTGAGCAAAAGGGAGAGTCTATCTTAACGCTGATTCCTGAAATACTCGAGCAAGCATTAAAAGCATTACCTATTCCAAAAGTGATGCGATGGGGAGCGGGTGATATTCAGTTTGTGCGTCCTGTGCATTGGGTTGTATTGATGTATGGAGAGAAAGTCATTCCTGTCAAAATATTAGGAAAACAAACGGGAAATACCTCACAGGGACACCGCTTTCATGCGCCAAAAGCAATAGAAATTCATGGCGCAGCAAGCTATGAACAGCAGCTAGAAGATGAAGGGCATATCATTGTCAATGATGTGAAACGTAAGGAAATGATTGTTTCTCAGTCGCAAATGGCCGCTAAAAAATATCTTGCCGAAGTGGTGATGGAACCTGCTTTATTAGATGAAGTTAATGCTATTGTTGAATACCCTTATGCCCTGTGTTGTGAATTTCCGAAAGACTTTCTTCGAGTGCCGCAAGAGGCGTTGATTTCCTCCATGCAAGAACATCAAAAATGTTTTCCATTATTAAATAACGGCAAGAAGTTACTAAACCACTTTATTACGGTGAGTAATATCAAATGCACAAACCCAAAGACAATTATTAAAGGTAACACGAAAGTGATGAATGCACGCCTTTCAGATGCGGCATTCTTTTATGATACGGATCTTAAAACACCACTTGAAAAATTTGTTGATCGTTTAGAAAATGTTACCTTTCATAAAAAGCTGGGTTCACTGGCGGATAAGTCTAAAAGAGTGGCGAGATTAGCAGGTAAAATTGCAAAAGCAATGGATGCTGATGTGGCTCATGCAAAAAGAGCGGGTTTACTATCTAAAGCAGATTTAATGACGGACATGGTGAATGAATTTCCTGAATTGCAAGGCATTATGGGGCAATATTATGCGTTGGCCTCAAAGGAGCATCAAGATGTTGCAAACGCCTTAAATGAGCAGTATATGCCACGTTTTTCAGGCGATGATTTGCCAAATGGCAAAGTAGCACAATCACTTGCCTTAGCAGATAAACTAGATACTTTGGTGGGTATTTTTGGCATAGGTTTGAAGCCTACAGGAGACAAAGACCCCTTTGCTTTGAGACGTGCAGCAATCGGAGTGTTACGTATTTTGAAGGAAAAGAAAATTGCCATTTCAATTGCAGATTTAACAGAATGGGCGATGGCAGGATATAAGGAAAATAAGTTTGCGAAGAGCACTAAATCAGATGTGATGACGTTCATGACTGAACGCCTAAAAGGTATTTATAAAGAGGAGGGCGTTAAACCTGGTGAGTTTGATGCAGTGGCGGCTGTCCAACCCATTAACATACTAGATTTTGATAAACGCATTGAAGCAGTTCGACATTTCGCAACCATGCCAGCAGCGGAAAACTTGGCGGCTGCAAATAAGCGGGTGCGTAATTTATTAGAGAAAAATCATATTACAGAACAGTTGGTGATTGATAAATCACGCCTGCAAGAGAGTGCTGAGATTGCTTTGTTTGAAGCCACTGAGCAGTCTGAACAAGAAATTAATGTTTTACTAAAAGGACATAATTATATTGAAGTTTTATCTCACCTTGCGGTTTTAGAAAAACCCGTGAATAGCTTTTTTGATCATGTCATGATTATGTCTGGGGACTTAACTGTTAGGCACAATCGTCTAGCATTGCTTCAGAAGCTTTATCAATTATTTAGACAAATAGCCGATATTTCTAAGCTTTCTTCATAACGGAATACTTTAGTGACATTTGAAGTTAATCAGAAATCTCAAGCCTTTAAGGTGGATATTCATTTTGAGGCGGATGTTTACCAACAAGCTTTGGCTAAGTGGTATGAAGCTTGTGGTCGAAAGACGCTTCCATGGCAGATGCGTAATAAAGATGGTCGTTTAGATGCCTATAGGGTTTGGGTTTCTGAGATTATGTTGCAACAAACCCAAGTTGCGACTGTCATCCCATATTATGAGCGTTTTATGTTACGCTTTCCTACGGTATTTGATTTAGCGGACGTGACTCAAGATACGTTGATGCTTTATTGGGCAGGGTTGGGGTATTATGCACGCGCTCGCAATCTGCATAAGGCAGCGGTAGATATTGTTGAGAAGTTTAATGGGGTTTTCCCGAAGGATTATAATGATATTGTGGCGCTTTCGGGTATTGGACGCTCTACGGCAGGGGCAATATTGTCGATTTCTTTTCAGCAACTGTTTCCAATATTAGACGGCAATGTGAAACGGGTTTTTGCTCGTCTGTTTGCCATCCAACGACATCCAAGTGAGCGGGAAGTTGAAAATAACTTATGGACGGCGGCAGAAAGGCTGATGCCAAAAGCAGATACGCAGGCTTATACACAAAGCATCATGGACCTGGGTGCGACAATATGTACTCGAAGTAAACCAAAATGTGACAGTTGCCCTTTAATAAACCTTTGTTTGGCAAATAAAAAAGACATCCAATCAACCCTACCTATTCGCAAAGTCAAAAAGGTAAAACCTAAGCGAACAACGACTTTTTTATTATATGAGAACGATCAAGGTGAATATTTTTTCATTAAAAATCCAAACTCTGGGATTTGGGGTGGCTTATACGCTTTACCTGAAGAACGTTGTTTTGAGGCAAAAAAGAAAAGATTTGTTTGTGAGAATGTGAAACACGTATTCACACATTTTGAGTTAAGGTTTGATGTCCTTCGCTATAAAATGAAGCGAGTTGATGCAGAAGAGAATAGGGGTGTTTGGGTAAGTAAAGATAATTTAAGGGAGCTTGCAATGCCAGCTCCCTTAGCAAAAGTATTATTAGATCCCGCTTTTAGCTAAGCCATTTTCACCATAACAAATAGCCATTAATATTCTTTTCATTTTTGAAATTATGCTTGGTGTTTTCTTTGTATTGTTTGATTTCTCATATGCACTCACGAGTGATTGATTCATAACAAGGCAACCGTCGATGTTTTTCATAATATTAAATTCCTTTATGGTGCTTTTGGAAATTTTTGTGGCAACTTAGTGTCAACTGCGGAGAGACAAGAGAGTCTAAGCTGCCACAAAAAAGGATGTATTTTGTGAGTATAAAGACATTGCTTTTTTCATATAGCTTATCGAGTAATGAAAGTTCTTTTTTAGCTGATTTATTTCGCAAGTTGATCATTGTCGTTAACTCAGTGTATCTTTAATATGGTTGGTATTATGTATGTTATCATTATGTATGTTATCATTACAAATGTCAAGTATTATATTACATATAGATTACAAATATTAATTTCAAAACGGCATAGACAGTCTGGCGAAAGCGTCTACACTTTTAAAATGACCTCATTTAAACAAACACAATATGCGAGAATACCTGAGGAGAATATAATTAACTCTGACTTCATTGAGGCTGGTAGATTAAAGTCTGGCAGTGATTTTATTACCAGAGTAGCACCTGGAATTGGTAAAAATATAGGCGGTGGAATAGAGGTCGTTGTACCAGAAAAAAGCGTATCGATGCAGTGGTTCAATTCACTATAAAGTCAGAATCGGATCTGCGCCAAATATATCCCTATAATATTGCACGGCTTTTTCAATATCTTTAACTACGATATTTATATGACTTAACCCATCAAACTCTATCATCTAGTATATCCTTTATTCCCTTTATTCTTTTTTAAATTGCTATTCAGAATTTAAATTTTCACCCTATTCCCTTGATTATCCATACCATATGTTAATGTTAATTTAGTTAAATACAGCTAATAAATTGTGATACAATTTTAGCAAACTGTTGAGGATATTCTATTTGAGGTAGGTGTCCACAATTATCAAAGCAGTAATATTGGGCCTTTGGAATATGTTTAGCAATCTCTTTTATAGAGGCCTCATTAAAAATTAAATCCTGATCAGAACCAATTACTAAGGTCTTTACATTAATATTCTTAGCCCAACCTCTAGAATCAAAGGATGCTAAGGCTGCTAATTGAGCCTCATTGGCTGGTATTGTAAAAGGGTAGGGGTTGTTAAGTTCATCTTCGACTAATTGTTCTAAAACCCCTTCTTGAGAAAGAAATTGAAATGAGAATAACCAACTACATGAAGCTTTGACTATTGCTGATTTTTCAGCATTTGTTTTTAGCAGATGTAATTGTGCTAATAGATAATAATGGAAGCAGCTTTGGCGATATAAAGTTGAGTTACTAATAATAACTGATTTAACTAAGCTTGAATGACGGTAGGATAGATCCTGAACAATCATCCCTCCCATAGAGTTTCCTATAAAGTGTGCTTTCTTTATACCAAGTTCTGAGCACAATGCTGCAGTATCATTAGCAAGCAATTCAATTGAATATGGCCCTTTAGAGACATCTGTTTGACCTGCTCCACGGTTATCAAAAACTATAATCTCATTGTTTTTTGCTAGTATATCAATAACACCATCCCAGGCAGTATGATCGGCACTAAAGCCTGAGATTAAAACAATGGGTTCGCCTTGCCCATGACTCTCGTAGTACATATTAATATCATTAACTTTAATTCTTGGCACAAGTCGTCCTTATTTAGTATATTTAAGTGAATATATACTTTAGATGAATATCTTAAGTGTAATAATTGAAAACCCTTAACGTAAAGTGGATTATAATATAATACTGCATGAAATACTAACAAGATTTTCTGAATACAAGTTCCGATAAAGTGTTTAAAATAGTGATGAAATTTAGGAGAAATAAATGAGCACTAAGCGAACAACATACTCAGCAGAATTCAAATTGCATCCGCACGCAAAGAAAGTGGCTGAGGCTTTGTTCTATAAACGCCTCCATTGCCTTTGATTTTAGTAATGATTTATGATGCACTAAATAAGTGTCCACCGTATAGGTTTTAGCTGGTAAGGGAAAACACTTAAATTGACTTTGATCTCTATACTGCTCTACGACTGACATAGGGATGACAGCCAAGCCCATACCGGCAATTACGCCGCCAATCATCGATCCCATAGAGCCAAATTGAATCGTTTTAAAATGTGTTGCATGATGAGATTTAATCCAGCTTTCTGCCAACTGTCGATAAAAACACCCTTCAGCAAATGCCAATAAATTGGTACAACTCAATGTCTTTAAACTTTTTTGTTTGAGATCCGTAATCACAACCAACTTTTCAGTAAACACTTTATGGTATATCAGATCAGGATGCTCTTGCTTTCCTGCAACAAACGCACAATCCAATTTGAAATCTAACACATCACGGATTAAGGTGGCAGAGGGGGCGACTTGCAAGGATAAATCAACATCCTTGTATTTATGGTGAAATTCTGCCAAAAGTGCTGGCAGACGACACATAGCCGTAGACTCCATTGAGCCAATGGATAGTGTCCCCTGATACCCCATATTCTCTTCTATTTCAATTTTAGATTCGTCAACCAACTTGAGAATTTTTTCGGCATAGCTGTATAGGGTTTTACCTGCCGGGGTCAGGACTAACTTCTTACCCACACGATAAAATAGCGGGGTTTTGGCAATCGACTCTAAGCATTTTATTCTGGCGGTAATATTTGATTGCACACAGTATAAATCTCGCGCTGCTTTGGTCATACTGCCAGTTCGAACAACCTGGCAAAAGGCACGCAGTTGGCTAATTTCCATAAACTTATAATCTCTAATAGTGATAATAAACATTAAAACTAATCATTTTCAATGATAATAATTTTACCTTATAATGTCAATATAGTTATGAGGGCCACCATTATTCAAATGGTGGCCCTGGATAAGTAAAGCGAGGTTAAGATTATGCAAGCAAAAGAGAAAGCTTATAGATACTTATGTCAACTGCTTAGTTTAAAGCAAGAAGGTATTACTGAACTGAAGATCAAGGGCTCTGACCCAGTTTATCGCAGTCCCTTTTTTTCTGGGGAATTAGCAGCGGCAACACTAGCAGCTTATGCGACGGCCATTGCAAATATTTGGTATTTGCGCCACGGTCAGAAACAAAGGCTCCAAATCGATGTTAGTTCGGCGGCTCATGCCTTAAATACGGTTTCATTGCTACAATTGAACGGTCGTCCAGTGCCCTATGACGTTAACCAAAAAGATGTCACTTCTTTTTTTCAAAGCAAAGATCAAAAATGGGTGTTTATTAATGCGCCGTTTTCACGGTTAAAAAGCAAGACTTTGCAGTTGCTAAAATCCAGTGATAGTAAGGCTGATTTACAACAGGCTGTGAAACAGTGGAATGCTTTGGATTTGGAAAATGCGCTCACCGAAGCTGGTTTAACTGGCGCTATGTTGCGCACAGAGCAGGAGTGGTTTCAAACTGAGCAGGCGCTCGCCTTATCAACCGAGCCAGTGATTGCTGTTAAAAATCTTCGTGCCGGCCCAACACGGGATTTTACCAAGAGTAAACGACCCCTGAGTGATATAAAAGTTGTTGATATGACTCATGTCATATCGGGTCCAAGTAGCGCTCGTTTATTAGCTGAACAAGGCGCAAAAGTAGTTCATGTGCGACCGCCATTTGGTCAGTCTATTCCTACTTTTGTTTTGGATACCAATCCTGGCAAATTATCAGTTTATCTCGACATCAAGCAACCACAGGATCAAGAAAAACTAATCAACTTGATTAAAGAATCCGATATCTTTATTCAAAGTTACCGCCCTGGACATATAGATAAATATGGTTTTTCACCTCAACAAATGGCTGCAATCAACCCGAATTTGATTTATGTCAATGTCAGTTGTTATGGACATGTTGGTCCGTGGCAACAAAGAGCGGGTTGGGATCAACAAGCGCAAACGGTATCAGGTATGGCCACCCATCAAGGCAGTGAGGATAACCCAAGTTTAACCCCTAGTTTTATCAATGATTATTTAACAGGCTATTTGGCTGCCACTGGTGCTTTGGCTGCTCTCCTGCGTCAACAACAAACAGGGGGTAGTTACGAAGTGAACACCTCTTTAACTCGCACCGCAATGTGGGTCCAATCATATGGATTGATAGAACCTGAAATCTGGCAAGCGATAGGTGATGAGATCAAGGTCACCAAGGATTTATTAATGCAAGAGCAAACCCCTTTTGGCAAGATCTGTCGTTTAGCACCGGTAATGAAGTATTCAAAAACACCAGGATATTGGGACAAACAGGTAGTCCCTCTTGGCTCATCCGATATCAATGTATGGCATTAAAAAGTGCCCGGATTAACTAACGCGACAGAACCCTAAATTTTAATGAGGTGACCCTAGGATTGGATGACATTTTAGTTGACCAGCGCAAGTTAATACGTTACTATCAAACGCAAAATTCAATGAGGCTATACTATATGCACCATATCTCTATGATAGATATAGCAATATACGCAGAACATTCATGAGGAAGACACCATAAAAAAGTCTACGTTTCTTAACAACAGTAATTTTAAGATTGACTGTATTTAGATCCTTTGCGCCTAAAATTTGATAGAATGGAACTTTTATACCCAGTCACAGTTAAGTTGACGGTGCCTTAATTCCTAATAATTTGCTATGTTTTCTTTTTTGTGTATGATAACTATTCTCTACGTTTGAATTTATGGGCAATATAACATGAATGTGAAATACAAGTTAACTAGTATTATTTTATTCTCATGTATACTTAGTGGCTGCGCCACAGTGGGTACAGAAGTTAGTCACCATCAGCTAGAAACACAAACATTGATGAGTTCATCAATGTTTGTTGATCCTGAAATGGTAAATCAACCCTCTACTGTATTTCTTATGCTAACAAATACTACTGATCACCCCGACTTTTATATTAGCAAAAAGTTAAAAGACAAAATCAGATCGAAAGGGTATCAAATTGTGACAAATTTAAGTAAAGCGAGCTATATTCTTCAAGTTAACATACTGCAAGTAGGTATGAGTAGTGAGACAGCAGCAAAAGAAATGATGGGTTCTGGATATGGTGGTTCGTTAGAAGGGCTAGCATCAGGTGGTGCTCTTGCTTACGTTGCAGGAGCAGCAATGCCTGGAGTTGTCGTAGGTGGGATTGTTGGAGGTGTTGCTGCCTCAGCACTAGACAATTATGTGAAAGATGTTAATTATAGTGTGATAAGCGATGCTAAATTAACTCAAGTTATGCCAACAGGGAAACCTATTGTAACGAGAACTAGAATTTTAAGCACAGCAAATAAGGTTAATTTGGATTTCAATGAAGCTATGCCTGTATTGGAGGATGAACTAAGTTCTTCGATATCTGGTTTATTTATACAGAAGAATTAAATCATGGTGTTTGGTTATAATATAAAGAACTTATTTTTGATTCTTATTTGCGTTCTATTGTTTGGTTGTGCAACTAAACCACAATTAATAGGATCTGGATTTGTAAAAAGTGCCATTCCAATTAAGAAACAAGATTTAGCAAGATCAGCTGGGGCTCACTCAACATCTGGGGCAAAGAAAGGGGCGTTAGGCGGTGCTGTAGCAGGTTGTGCAACTGGAGCAGCCGCAGGATTATTTACAGGACCATTTGCAATAGTAGTATCACCTGTTTTGTGCGTTGTTGTAGGTATAACTGGAGCTGTGGTTGGAGGTGTAGGGGGTGGAGTTGCTGGTGCTGTATATGGTTATAACAAAGCTGAAAACCAAGTGTTATATTCTTATGCGGTTAAGAATAAACGAGATGGAAAGTTATATTTAATACATCAGTATACTAGTCAACCAATTGATGTTAAGACGTATGTTAATATTTTCAAATTAAAGGGAAATTTATTATATATAAAACTGCCTAAAAAGTAATTATTTAAATTTGCTCTAAGTAGAAATCCCAATGGTCTTTAGCCGTTGGGATGAACACCCATCGAAGCTAATTATCCTTGATTTTGAACCTTTAATTTTGCTATTTATTTTCAAGATCAATAATCTATTCAGTTGAACCTTCTTGCAAGAAACGTGCGGTCATAAATGATTTTAATTAGATTTGTACTTATACCTAAGAAAAGGCACGATTAGCCCTTTAAGCCAAAGAGTTTGAAGCTGTATGCTATTTGATCATCGCGTCATAAAGGCGTATCATTTCATAATTTTGTTAGTTTAGGTGCTTCTAAAATATTAGATCACTAAGCAAAGCAGCCGCAAATGGTGTTCCTAAAGCTATAAAATACCAAAATATGGCTGCTGAAAAAATGTCTTCTTCACAATTAAATGAAGCTCAAGAAGAATCCAGACTAATATCTAGTAAAATCTCAAACAAATAGATTTTACTTAATCAACCTATAAATAGTCCGTTGCGACACGCCAAACATCGAAGCCACGTCTTGCTTTTTAACTCCTTTTTCGTTTTGATTGTCAATTACAGTTTGTGGTGTTTTAGAGTTACCATCATTAGATGCGATAGCGACAAAGTTTGTACTGAAAAATTCTACTGTTCCTTTTGACATTATTTCCCTCACTTTTCATTAAACTAAACTTATGAGTCTGTAAAAGACATTTTTACTTTAAACTCATGAGTGATATACACTTTACGTAAAAATGTGTCATGAAGCACATATTTATTTGATTTGCATGTGCTTCGAGACAAGGAGAGGAGGACTATTAAAACCCAGGTTTATTTAATTAGCCTATAGATCGTTCTCTGCGACACGTTAAGCATCGCAGCCACATCTTATTTTGTAACATCTTTCTTGATGAGTTCAATGGCTTTTTCTTTATCTTCAGCCGTAAATTTAGATTGTTTGCCTTTATATACGCCATTTTCTTTTACGATGGTAATACCTTCCTGTTATGAAGCTTGGATTTGCTCTCTGGTGAACTAGGCGAAAATGCCCATCATATAAAGCTGAGCTTTTTTCTCATTTAACAAAAATAGCTATTGGCATTTAATGTGACTATCTTCTGAAGTTAGCCAGCTAATGAGTGGGGTGGCCCATTACATTAGAAGCTAATAAATATTACGACATGGAATTTAAATTTGCAAATATCTAAATATATAGATATAATGGCATATGTAATTTACAATGGTGAAGCCCATGCAGCTACTTAATATAATGAAGGCATTGAATAATCAGGCAAGATTAGACATCTTAATGTATTTAAAAAACCCGCAACAACATTTTAAAGGTGATCTAAACTATGTGGAAAAAGATAGTGTCTGTGTCGGAATAATTACTAAAAAATTAAACTTATCGCAATCAACAGTATCGACATATATGAGCATCTTAGAAAATGTAGGACTAGTATGTTCTCAACGGAAGGGGAAATGGACTTATTATCGACGTAATAATGAAATCATAAATCGTTTTATCAAAACGATAAAACAACAAATAGGAGATTAATTTATGAATGGTGAAATTTTTTCAAAAGGCACTTTTATCGGTGCAATTATTGCCGGCATCATTGCTTCAATAGCCTGTTTAGGGCCTCTTATTTTACTTGCCCTTGGTCTTGGTGGTATTTGGGCTGGTACTTTTATGCACCTTAATGCTATAAGACCTTATATGATTGGGATTACAGTTCTTTTTTTGGTGTTTGCCTTCTGGAAGTTATATATTACCCCAAGAAATCGTCCAAGTGATGGGCTGTGTCATACGCAAAAAAAGTTACGTAAAAAGAGAATTATTTTTTGGTTCATTGTAATTGTAGTAACTATACTAGTTGCGTTTCATCCGGTTATGGATATTTATTTTGCGTCTCACCCTGAGTTCTTAGCTAAGGTTTTAGGGAAATCAGGCGTTGCTGAATAAGCTAAATCCGGCATCGTCAACTTAACTTCTAATATTTGAGCGGCATTATTGAATAAATTAAAAAACCTGTTCTATATATTAGGAAATCCCTTTTTTTGACACCCTTTCAGAAATGTATATAATACAGCCTGTAAATTATAACCCCATACAAATCAGGCTGTTATGGCTTATCCAAACCACAATAAACGTAAACTTCAGACGTATAAATCAATCTTTATTGAGAATATTGAAAGCTTCAAAAGAGAGTATCCAAAATTTGATACGGCTTACCATGAG